>UMIH01006641.1_pt1 | contig 12520 bp, 7 predicted proteins | sample 1965771 | NCBI WGS metagenome assembly UMIH01 (sample SAMEA4836120, study PRJEB28245) | human gut metagenome | biome: gut microbiome; material: fecal sample | place: Denmark | collected 2008
GCTAAAGAAGCAACAGAAGCAAAATATGCAAAACAAGGTCAGTAAAATCTGCCTGAAACATAAGACACCTTCGATTCTGTTGAACTTTTATCAGTTATTAACAAAACCACGAGTAAACAGGTATCATTAAAATTTGGCACGATGTCAATTCAAATGGAGATCTGTATGACTGCAAAAGAAACACTGTATAGGGCCTTGAACAAAAATGCATTTTTTTCAGCCTTTTTTGAAGCGCGCAGAATTCGTCGCCATAGAGATCGCGTAGAACAAGTTCGTTCTTCAAGCTATAATTTTATTGATAGATCAAAAGGTTCAGATAAACTCTGTATTATTCTTGCTGGATATAAAGAGCCACTTTGGGATGACGTTTTTTCTCGAATTGAAGCTGCCGCTCCTGGCGATTTAGATATATGCATTATGACAAGCGGGCTTCAGAACGAAGGATTGAAAAAGGTTGCCGCGGAGCATAATTGGTCATACCTCTCTACTGAAATAAATCATCTTTCGCTTATTCAAAATCTTGCTATTGAGTTGCATCCGTCTGCAAAATGGATCTTTAAGCTTGATGAAGATATGTTCTTACCAAAAACGTATTTTGAGCCGCTCATAGAAACTTATAACTTAGTGAAAAACAAAAGCTTCTATGAACCAGCTTTTGTTTCTCCACTTATTAATGTGAGTTGCTATGGCCATATACGTCTATTAGAAAAATGTAACTTACTAGAAGATTTTAGAGCTACTGGTTTAACTTCGATGAAAATAACTGATGGAATTCACCACAATAAGGCGGTATTAGAAAATCCAGAGGTTGCCAAATACTTGTGGGGTGCTACTCAGCCGGTGCTTCGTGATGTGGATGCTTTAACTGAGTGTTTTATGCGTGATCCGCTCGCTTTTACTATATGCGCTACTCGTTACAGTATTGGTGCGATTTTGTTTACCCGAAAAGCATGGGAAGAGTTTGGGAAGTTCCCCCTTACCTTTGTTGGAAGCGAATATGGACTAGGTGATGACGAGGAACATATTTGTCATTATGCGTGCTTTACAGGCAGGGGAATGGTTGTTAGTGAAAATATAGTTGTCGGTCATCTTGGTTATGGTCCACAAACTAAAGACATGGTCAAATATTATTTAGAGCATAAAGATCGCTTCGCTTCTCCTTATATTGACTTAAAAAAGGAGGGCTAATGGTAATGGCTGCCGAACAAAATCCCAATATAAAAATTCTTGTTTCTTGTCATAAAGAAGTTCCTCTACCGAAGTCAGATTTATACCTACCAATTCAGGTCGGAGCGGCAAATGCTTCAAGCGCAATTCCAGGAATGCAACCGGATAATGCAGGAGAAAATATTTCTGATAGAAATTTTTCTTTTTGTGAATTGTCTGCTCAGTATTGGGCTTGGAAAAACTTAGATGCAGATTACTATGGTCTTTGCCATTACAGACGCTATTTTTGCTTTGATGGAATTGAGTATCCTGCAAATGACCATCTACAGATTGAAGCAGACTCTTTATCTGACTTCTCTTTTCGTGATTATCAAATTAATAATGGAGAACTCATAAAAGAAGCCTTGCAAGAATGTGACATTGTTACGCCTCCCTATTGGGATGTCTCCAAGGCACCTACACCCGCTGGGATAAAAGGCTCTGTCCAAGAGCATATGATTGCTTTTGGCCTCTATGCGGACGAAGATGTCGCGCTCGTCAGATCTATCGTTGAGGAAAAGCAGCCAGAGTATCTTAGTAACTTTGACAGCTATATGTCTGGTAATAAATATCTAGGATATAGCTGCTACATCATGAACAAGGAATACTTTAATCGGTTTTGTGAATTTGAATTTAGTATTCTTTTGGAATTTGATCGTCGATTTGATTATTCGAATATTACTCCCACGAGAAAACGTATTGCAGGCTATTTTGGTGAAGTACTATACAGTGTGTTTATCTCAAAGATTATTCAAGAAGGTAAAGCACGAATAAAACAAGTGCCTCTTGTCTTCTTTTTGGATACTTCGCGTACGAATTTGCCTTCAGAAAAATCAAATGACGGCAAAAATCCAATTCAAATATATTGGCGTTATCGTGATAGATCCGCAAATGCATTTGAGATATGTATTGAGAGTCTAATTGAACATCTCGATTCTGAAAAAGAATATGACTTAACGGTTTTGTATGACACTGAATTCATATTAGATGCATTCAACAATATTCTGCCATCGCTTCCTGACAATTTACATATAGCTAAAACTCACTGGTCTAATTTTGCTTGTCCTGCAGAGCTCGCTGATCTTTCATTGAAAAACATGGATATTGTGCAGCCATTGCTTCTTCCTTGGCTTGCAAACAGCGAAGAGCCAATGCTTTGGATTGATGGACTCGCAATTTTTAATGCAGATCCTGCTCTTTTGTTGGAAGAAAAAAAAGAAGCGTATTCGTGTGCAAGGAATGTTTTACTACATCGGGAATTGAGCAAACCGGCAACAAAGAGCTTTCTTGGAGATTACAATCTCGCTCCAAAAAACGATCTTATTTTGGACACTGCAGTAACAGTCATTAATCCTAAACTTGCTAAGCAGAATTATAGTCCGGATAAAATATGCGATATGGTTAATAGATTGCGTTCTCAGTATCGTTTAATCGAGCCAGAAAGAGAAATTGGCAAGCCTCCTACACAAAGAAAGAAAACTCCGGTTGCATCAGGCTACTTACTTGAAAACCAGGCGTTTAGAGCTCATTTGCTGCTAGGACTGAATGTTGCGGAGCTTCCTTTTAGCGAAGTTTCCTATGCTGTTGATGTAGTTGACACGGCGGCATGGCTTAATGCTGAATGGTCAAATGATTGGATTTCTGAAGAAAGCCCAATCGCTGTGTATTTGGAATATGGCAAGCCGCCAATTCTTAACGCAAATCAACGTTTTGGAAATTTATATTGGAAACAGGCTAGGAGATCTGACGTCTATGAAGTTCTTCTTGGAGAGGTACTAGAGCCTGAAGAAGCGGTGTCGTTAAAAGCCGCTTTGTTCCCGGAAGGTTCGAAACGGAAAAAACTTGCAAGAAACTTATTGAAAGCTATTAAAAGGTAAATTGCTATGTGGACTATTTTTATATTGGCGGCGCTTGCTTCAATATTAATTTTGTATTTACCAGGGTATTTATTTATTAGATCTGCAAAAATTTCTACAATTACAGCTATCTCTCTGGCTCCTCTTGTTTCGATTGCCGCATATGAGCTTTTAGCGATTGTTTATTCGAAAATTGATCTCTTTACTTCTTGGGTGAATACATTCGCTTTATGCACCATTGTTTCTTTTGTTGTTTTTGTCACAAGATGGTTAGCAGCTAGAAAGAGACAAACTGTCGACCACTCATTTCAAAAAGGACAAGTTAGGTCTGATCTCTTGTTAATGAGTTTATATATTGGGATCGCCTTACTTGTTGCCGTATTTTATTTTGTCGTTCCATTAGATGGCCCAGCATCATTTAGCCAGGAGTCTGACAATGAGGCGCATCTTGGTTATATTCAGTCTTTTCTTCAATCGGGCGATTATTCATCTCTGGAAGCATCCTTATACCATGGCATAGCTAGTGGCTACGAAAGTCCTACCGGTGATGAGGCGACTTCTTTTTACCCAGCTGCATGGCATTGTGTAGCTGCTATAGTGGCATCGTTAAGTGGTGCAAATGCTGCTATTGCAGCTAATGCTACGCTCTTTACATTCATATCTATCGTATTTCCTCTGAGCATTTTTATATTATTGAGAAGCTTGAGCAATAATAGACTTTTTCTTGTCTGTGGTTCGATTCTTTCACTTGCATTTGCGAGTTTTCCTTGGGGCATGATTTCGTTTGGACCTCTCTATCCAAATATGGCAGCATATTGCTGCGTGCCACTCACTGTAATATGTTTCGTTCGCGCTTTAAATGTGGCTGAAGTTAAAGAAATCCAAATAAAGTATCTGATTCTGTTTGTAGTGGGATTATTTGCGCTTGTTTTTTTGCAGACTAATGCAGTTTTCACTGTTGCGGTGTTGCTTATCCCCTTCTGTTTTTACATTGCGAATCGCTTTCTTGCAGAGAAAAGATCCTCCTTTAAGGCAGTTATTTTTGCCTGTTTGTCATTGGCGATAGCGATAATATGGGTTGTTTTATATAAAGCACCTTTCCTCCAGAGTGTGGTTTCTTTTTCTTGGGAGCCGTTTGCGTCGGTTCGTCAATCTTTGGTTAATATTGTGTTCCTTTCCTTTGGTGGCTCTTCCGTTCAAATTACTCTTGCTGCACTTGTGATAATGGGCTTTGCTTATGTAATGATTAAGAAAAAGAACAGATGGCTTGTTGTCTCGTATCTTTTAGCCTGTTTCTTGGTATTAATGACGTCTGCATTTTCGGGAGAAATACGCTCTTTGTTCACGGGCTTTTGGTATACGGATTCTCATAGGATTGCTGGAATGGCGGCATTGGCGGCAATTCCTCTTGCTGCATATGGTTTATATGCTTTAGCAAAGCTTTTTGAAAGAGCGCTAGTTTATTTGAAAGCATTGTGTGGTAATCATTCCTCTAGCACTTCGAAAAGCGGATTTGTAATCTTTTTTGTTGTCATAGTGGCTGCTATCTATTATCCGTCATATGCTCTTTCAGGGATTGGAGCAGTGGCAACTCCATTTGGGGACTTTGAAGCTCGTTGGCACGATGAAAATCATTCAGTCAACATCTGCATTATGGATGAAGAAGAAGAACTCTTTTTGGAAAAAGTGTCAGATACCATCTCAAACGATGACTTAATTATCAATATTCCTGATGATGGAAGTGTATTTGCATTTGGTGGGTATGACCTAAATACTTACTATCGTCGTTCGGGAGTAGCAGCGATAGGTGCAGAGTCTGAAGATAGCAAGATAATTCGGTTGGGTCTTAATGAGTATGCAAATAATTTAGATGTAAAAGAAGCAGTTGAAAGAAGTGGAGCAAAATATTTGCTGGTTTTAGATCAGGGGGAAGATAAAGAAGGTGATCGTTACTGGTTTGGTCACTACAATTCTACTGAGTGGGTCGGAATTGATGCGATTACTGATGAAACTCCTGGGTTTAAAGTCATTTTAGCGGAAGACGATATGAGACTTTATGAAATAGAATCTGTTGGCTAAGTGGTTATAAACAATCAATAGGTAATAAACAGAGCCTCAACTTAAGTTGAGGCTCTGTTTGCAAAATTTGCAAAACTAACAATTTGCGGTGTGTTGGAATTACTAATTCGAACCTTTAAGGGCTTTAAGCATAAGATCTTTGTCGAGTTCACCGAATTGAGTATGGTCACCAAAGAAAACAAGTTTAGATAAGGTCTTTCTTTTAGAAATAACCACATCCAAATTTCGAGTAACACTATCAAGGTTTTGAGTATCCTCTACCAATACAATGCCTCTTCGATTTTTTGTTAGTGGTCCTGCGGCAAGAATGTCGGCGGGATTCCATATAGGAACAAAAAAAGCCTCGAATTCAGTATTGGTAACATTATCGTTTTGTTCTATCCAGGAATTAATTAATTCGTTTGCATCAAAAGGGTCTTCTCCGCAAAAACGAGTGAATTTTTCGTTTCGCTGCCTGAGTGTTTCGACGCTTTTATCATCAAAAACGTCTTGTCCTCCAAGCAGCAGTATTTCATCAAAGCCGTCTTTGCAAAGAAGTGATTGGACATCGTCTGCAATGGTATGTGCCTGGACGCTGAATAATAGAGGGATTTTATTACGGTAAGAGTAGGGAAGAAAACAAAGAATATCACCAAGACCTTCCTTGTAAGTAAGAATCGCTTTAGATCCCCAGCCTTTTTCTCTTCCTTGGCAATAAACAGCATAGGATAGGCGCTCTTCGGTTTGCTCATTAATTACCTGAACATCTGATGTGGGGCAAACACGTTTAATGTCGGTAATAACTTGAGGTGAAATGAAGTTTTCTCCTCCCAGAACAGTAATTTTATCTGGCTGGGTTTCACGAAGTTTGTGCTCGACTAATTCAGGCAATGATTCAGCGCGTGTTAACAATATCGGCGCATCGTCTAAGCTAGAAAGTGCATTCGCTAGCATGCAAACAGCATGATTGAGCCCTGGTGCAATAATAATGTGGTCGATTTCGCTTTCAGCGAGGGATTCAAGTATCTTGACCGGTGTTGAGTATCGGTTTTCGCCCGAGAAGGTTTCAACTAGCCCATTGCGGTCTGGTGCTGGTTGTTGAAGTAAGTCAAAAATTCGCTGCTCAGCTTCAGCTGAGCCAAAATGACCGCCAAGCATACGATAAACCTGGCAGACATCATGCGCGTTGCCGGAAATTCGCTCATGGCCTTTTTCAATCCAGACAGCTTTGTTGCATAAGCGTTCAATTTGTTCGTTGCTGTGAGAAACAATAAGTACCGTTACGCCATATTCTTTAATGAGGGTGTTTATTCGGCGTTCACATTTTTGCTGAAACATGAAGTCGCCAACAGAAAGAACCTCGTCAACGATCAAAATTTCAGGAACTATTACCGTTGCGATTGCGAAGGCTATGCGGGCAACCATGCCCGAAGAGTAGTTTTTTAAGGGCATATCAAGGAAATTTGCGATTTCAGCGAAATCAACGATTTCATCGAAGTGTTCTTCAATAAATTTCTTTGGATAGCCTAAGAGCGCTCCATTAAGATAAATATTTTCTCGCGCAGTCAACTCCATATCGAAGCCAGCGCCAAGTTCAATCAAAGGTGCGATACTTCCGTTAACGGTACACGTACCCTTGCTTGGTTCTAATACTCCCGCAATGATCTTTAAGAGGGTAGACTTTCCCGATCCGTTAGTACCTAGAATGCCAAAGACATCTCCTTTTTTTACTTCAAGAGATACATGATCAAGCGCGCGGAATTCCTTAAACCGAAGTTCTCGACGTGCTAAGGCAATGGCATATTCTTTAAGGTTATTCATGGTTTCACTAGCCATGTTGAATACCATGGATACGTCGTCAACCTTGATCATAGTCTCAGCGGAAGCAGTAGGATCTTCTTCTGAAAATGAAGTTTCCCCTAAAAATGAAGTATTAACTGTCTCAGGCATATCAATTCACCTATACATAAAGAATAAATTTCTTTTCAAGTTTACGGAAAACGACATAACCAATTACAAGCATGATCAAGCCCATTCCGAAGCATAAAAGGTTAAGTTCCAAATTAGGAGTTACGTTCCATAATGCGATATCGCGCATATAGGTAACGTAGTGATACATCGGATTGAAATTCATTATGGTCATCATCCAGTCGGGCAGGATGCTTACAGGATAAAAAAGTGGGGTGGCATAGGTCCAAGCGGTAATTACTACGCCCCATAGGTGTCCGATGTCGCGGAAGAAGACAACCAGCGCCGATAGAAGAAAACCCAGACCAGCGCTGAACATTAAAAGATAAAAAAGAAGCAGTGGAAGGAAAAGCAAGTTAGCGGTAGGCATAACTTGGAAAAAGATCATTACTGCTGCAACAGCAATAAGAGATAAAACGTAATTCACTAATTGAAAAAGCACCTTTTCTAAGGGGAAGAGAATTTTTTCGATACGGATTTTTTTAATAAGAGCTGATGAATCGATAATAGAGTTCATTGCTGTTGTTGTTGAATCTGACATTAGGGTGAATAACGTGCTTCCTAAAATAAGATAAAGGGGGAAATTCTCAATATCGAAGCGGAAGAAAGTGCTAAATACCGCAGATAAAACAATCATCATTAACAGAGGATTTAGAACAGACCAAAGAACACCCAAAACGCTACGACGGTATTTTAATTTAAAGTCTTTTGAGACCAATGATGACAAAATAAACCAATTACGTTTTAACGCTGATTTTTGGTTGGTTGTCACGTGGAACCTCCGATTATGAAGACGCTGCGCAGAGTGCATGGGCAGCGGTTAACGATCTATAAACTACACTATTTTATCGTATCTGAAGAAATAGACTGGTAGGTTATTAAGCAAGCATACGAGCTACATGTTTTGGAAAAGCAAGACACTCGAGATTTTCGGACTGATCGCAAGTCTAGTGGCGTGGGTGTGTGGACGTTTTTACCTTATCGGGATTCAGGTTTGATGATATAGGTGCGATCATGGTGGTTTCAAAGAAACAAGCAAGAAAGGGTCGCAAAGCTTTCTTTAATAGGTAAGATAACCAGGTACACATTTCGTGTACGGCATAAAGACTTACGGCGCGGCGACAAGGGTTTCCTGTATGGATTTTATTGGTTTATAGAATAAGCAAGCCCTTGGGAAACGGTGTATTAATGATTAAGCATAAATTGTCGAATGTTGTTTTGAAAATAGAAGATCACATGACGGATTATCCTGAAGTGTATTATCGGACGGATTCTCTTGCGGGCGGTTCTGCCCGCTTTAACGAAGAGAAAAGTGCACTCGCTCTTAGCGGAAAGATAGATTTTCTTACTTATTTTAATTGCTGTTCTGTTACAAAATGGCAAAGATATGCAAATGTCCAAAAAATAATGCTTCATTTGGAGCTTTCGGGTGATGCTGTAACGTTGCAATTTAACGGCATGTCTCATAAGGATGCGCAACCGATAGTGCTGGCGGAAGGCCAGCGCCTTATTGCTGGCATTGAGAAAAACAATGGTCATACAATTTATGAAATCGAATTACCAGCAAGCAGTAAAGATATTGCTGGTTTCGTTTTGCAAGTGTGTGGTACAGCTTACCTTTATGATGCATACTATTTCACGGAAGTAGAAGAAGACGGCATTAATCCTGTTAAACTGGTTCTCTCGACGACAACATTCAAGAAGGAAGAATATATCGTTCCAAATATAGATCTAGTAAAGCGCGAAGTGCTTGGATCCTCTGATCCCGTTGCGAAATCGTTCCATATGTTCGTAGTGGACAACGGTTGTACTTTGGATGCAGAAGCTTTATCGGATGATGGAGTAACCGTTCTTCCCAACAAGAATGTTGGCGGTGCTGGCGGATTTGCTCGTGGAATGATGGAGGCGCTTGCGAGCTCTGAAGGTTTCACTCACATTTTGCTTATGGATGATGACGTTAAGGTTTCTGCCGAAAGCCTTAAACGCACCTTTAATTTATTGGCTCTGGCGCAGGGGGATTACCGTGATGCCTTTATTAATGGGGCAATGCTTGCGATAGAGCAGCCAAATCTCCAATTCGAAGACGTTTCATTCGTAATTAAATCTGGCGCGTATCGTCGCGTAAAAGAAGATAAGCTCTATGTTGATCAGATTAAAGATGTAGCTGAAAACGAATCAATCAATGTAGAGGTTCCGAATGCCTATGGCGCCTGGTGGTACAGTTGCATCCCTCTGAAAATTGTTCGTGAAAAGGGATTGCCTCTGCCGGTGTTTGTGCGCTGCGATGATGTCGAATATGGTATGAGAACCAATCCCACTTATATGACAATGAATGGTATTTGCGTTTGGCATGAAGGATTTGAAGGAAGATTCCGTCCTTCAGTGGATTGCTACCAGTACATTCGCAACTTTATGATAATGATTGCGGTTAATGATTGTGCTTCGGAGAAAATGTTTGTCGCCCGTTGGGAGCGTAATATTCGTCTTCATTTGCGTACCATGGAATATGACACGGTAGAGCTGTTCTTGGATGGTATGGAGGACTACCTTAAGGGTCCTGAATATCTGGCGAGTGTTAGCGGCGAAGAGTTGATGAAGAAAAACGGTGCTAAAAATGAGAAATTGGTGCCAGTTGAAACCCTTGATCAAGAAATGGTCTCTTCCATGAAACACAGTAAACGTGCTTTTGGTGGCGAGTCTCATATTAGTGAATTCTTGCGTCTGTGGCGTACGCTGCCATACGATCGTCATTTACTGCCCGATGCTTTGTTGCGCGATAAACCAGAGGCGGTCTTCTATAGTGGGCTTTCGGTTTTATCTCCTCGTACAGTAGGCACGAAAACGCTTGTCGCCTTCGACCTTGATGGGAAAAATGCCGCAGTGCGTCATATGGATCGCGAGCGTTATAAGGAGCTTATGGACCGTTTCGCTCGTTTGAGAAAAGAGCATGCTGAGCGTGGTGCCGAAGTTCGAGCAGCATACAAGGCTGCCAAACCCTGGTTGACCTCTTGGGGTTTCTGGAATGAGTATCTGGGTACGAATTTGAAGCTAGCGGATTAGGATTTGAAATAGCACTGAGTGGGTGATTATGCTAGTTGAATATGATATTGAAAAAGCAATAATAGATCTTGTTCTTGCTTTTGTTTTATTCATCTCAGTAAACCGTTCGGCAGTTTTTTATATTGCTAAATATCATAATACACCGGGGGATTTTTCGAGAAATCCTGAGCATGGAGTATCAAATATTCTGGTTAGAATATTGCTTCCAGTAGTGTATTTATTGATCTTGGAGCTTTTAATTTGCTTTATTGGGGCATGCACTGGATCGCAATTTTTTGATCTTAGGTCTATTCCGATTATTTCTTTCTACTGGTGTATTAGATTAGTATTGCGAAAAATATTGCAGCTAGAGCGCGGACCTTTTTGGACGCAGCTTATTGAAGCTGCGCTTTCCGTTGTTACCGCATGGTATATCGAAATGTTTATTGTTCGACAAGTACAGGAAAAGCAATTTGCAGTTTTAGATGATTCAAATGTTGTATTTCAGATTGTTTTAATAGTATTCATTGGGTTATGTCAGCTTGCTGCAAATGGCATAGCGAAACGCGCTAATCAAAATGCAGAGGAAAACAACTTTAGCGATGCTGAATCCTTAAAGTTAGAGAAAAAGCTCTATTCGTATAAGAAGAAATACGAAGCTTGTTTTTCTCCTCGTTTTAAAGAGGATCTTTGCTTACAGGCTCTTTTTTATGCATTTGCACTTTCAGAAGATTCCAATCGTCCAAGATGGAGAAGGAAAATTGAAAGGTTACTCTTTCCTACGGGTCTGATAAAAACAACTGGGCTAATGCAGATAGCGTCAGAAGAAAAAGCCTTGTCGGACAAGGAAAGCGTTGAGCTGTCACTTCCAGTGATTGAGAAAATATGGAACAAATATCTAATAAATACAGGGTGTGTTTTATTCAGTGCCGATGATCCGCATGCATTTTGTTTTTCTGATAGTGTCTATTTGTATGATATGGCGTATTTGAGCGATAAAACTATTCAAGAGGTAAATGTTCTATATGGACATTATTGCGGAACAATGAGTATTAATATTGAAGCGTTATTTAGGTTTTCGATAGACTTCGTTCAGAAAACAAAGAGGTTTTCAAAATTCAAGAATGAAATCATTGTTGTACATAATTCTTTGTTTAAAGAGATCGTGAACTTTCGTTGTCTGGATTTAATGTGTCGAACACGATATGGAATTCGTCCAGTTAATGTGCCTATTTGCCCAGGCTTTGCTATTGCAATTGCAAGTTGCAAAGATGTTGAAACAGGGTTGACTTCCTTGAGAGACTTCGATGAAGAAGGTAGTTTGCGCTTGGTCAGGAACTCCAAAGGCGATTATTTGGAGGTTGAAATCCAAATACAGAAAAGCAGGTTTAAGAGCACTAAGAGTAGACTAAATGCAAAAGGCTGGAACGTTAAATACTGTGGAGAGGTTCAAGCTGAAAAGATTGAGGAACCTTTGGGTTAGTTATACATATTCAATTTCTGGATGAAATTTTAGCCCCTCCAGATTACCTTGGATAATCGTTTTCAGGCGTTCTCCTTTTTTGCTTTTTGCCTTAGTGAGTACCAGGAGCGCATGATATAGACCGCGTACTAAGATATATCCATATCCCTTAGCGCCTTCACGGCGATAGAAAACTACATCATTGCGATACGCCAACTTGTAGCGGCTTATTTTTTCTTCCGAATCAAGAGCGATATTGCCAACGCCGTTGCTCTTTGATTTGTGGGTTACTACGCTCTTTCCTGCAAGATAACAGGGATATTTGCGCGAGATACGGCGAGTGAATTCCCAATCGTCAGACCAGATAAAGAAGTCTTTAATAGGTAGTCCAAGTTCCTTAATGATCCGCGCTGGAACAAAAAGCGACACAAATGATGCGAGAGTGCAAGGCTGCAGTTCCGGAGAAAAATCAGTGATATTTTTAGTTAATGGATGACGCTGGGTGTTCATAGTGCAAATGCTACCGTCGGTCCAGCGGCAAACACTGCTTATATAACCATACTGTCCGTTTAACTGTGTGTCTGCTTTTAGAAATTCTTGCAGAGTGTCTTTATGGGGCATGCAGTCATCATCCATTACCCACACGTAGTCGTAACCCAGTTCCACGGCTTTTCTCATGCCGTAGTTAAAGCCTCCTGCGCCACCTAAGTTGGATCCAGTATTGAAATAAAGGATCTGCTTTGTATTTGCTAGCGGTTTTAAGACTTTCGAGGTTCCGTCGGTGCTGGCATTGTCGATTACAAGAATATCCAGGCTGGTTTCGCATGCTTGTGAAGCATCCGAAAAATTTTGGTTCTGAAGACAGCTAAGGCATTCAAGAAGCAGATCTTTTCGATTATAAGTAACAACAACAGCTGCAATTTTGGGCATT
>UMIH01047189.1_pt1 | contig 12494 bp, 8 predicted proteins | sample 1965771 | NCBI WGS metagenome assembly UMIH01 (sample SAMEA4836120, study PRJEB28245) | human gut metagenome | biome: gut microbiome; material: fecal sample | place: Denmark | collected 2008
GAAATTCCATATGTAATAGTAATTGGTGATGATGAAATTGCAAATAATACAGTAAAAGTAAAAAATATGGAAACAGGAGAAGAAAAATCAACAGATTTTAATGCAGAAAGCGTTAAAAAAGTGATAAAGGGAGAATAAAAAGATGAAAAATAAAAAAGCTTTAATTGTAATAATAGTGTTATTGATTATATTAGCAGTTTGCGGAGGTGCTTTTGCTTATGTGTATTTTGCAACAGACTTATTAAAAAGTAATTCACAAATGTTTTCTAAATATGGAACCATGTTAGATATGGAATTATATAATTTCTTTTATGATGAAAACATAAAAACGTATTACACAAATAAATTAGCAAATAATTGTGAAAACACTGGAGTATTAAGAGTAAAATCAGGAGGTAATACTGATATTAATACAGACTTAAATCTTACATTTAAAGGAGCAACAGATGTAGATAATGATAATTTTGAACAAGAAATAACTATTAATTATTCGGATTCTGAAAAATTTGCATTTAAGCTTGTAAAAAATAATCAGATGATTGCACTTGGCTCTGACGAAGTTGCTAATAAATATGTTGGAATAAAAAATGAAAACCTAGATGAGCTTTCTAATAAATTAGGAATTGATGAAGAAATGAAAGTGCCAAACGATATAAAATTGGATAAGTCATCAATAACTGTTCAGAATATCAAAAGCTTAGTAACAAAATATATAGGAAAATTGGCAGGACAACTTTCAGAGTCAAACTTTACAAAAAATAATAATACTTCATATACATTAACAATCGAAAAAGATAACCTAAAAAATATTATGATATACTGCTTAAATGAGGCTAAAAACGACTCGGAAATTATTAAAATGTTGGGCATGAGTGATGATATATCAACATATCAAGATAATATTGACCAAGAAATTGATGATTTAAATGAACAAGATTTTTCAAATACATCTATTAAGATAACTTTAACAAGTACTGAAAATGGTGTGGAAGCTGATGTTGAGGTGAATACAGATGAAGATAATGTAGGATTTTCTGTAATATTAGAACGAGGCAAGAATATTACAATAAAACAGAAAGGTTTTTTTGATACAGCAGATGTGCTTACAGAGGAAACAACTGCAACTCCAAACAATATAGAATATACAATATCTAAAGAAAAATCTGCAAGTAAAAGCAAATATATTATAACAAGTTCAGAAGAGAACTGCTCACTTGAAATTGGCTTTGAATTAGATGGTATTTCGGATAATGGAGCAACTGAAAAAGTTTATGTATCATATGATGCAAATGACGTACAATTTAATGTAGAATACAATAATGCAATAACATTTAAAGATGTAACAGTTACAGAATTAAATGATGAAAACAGTGTTGCATTAAATGATTATAGCCAAGAGGAATTAAGCTCTTTATTGCAACAATTACTTGCACAAATTATTACTGTAAATTCTCAAAAAATACAGAATGCAAATGTTTTTTAAGATATTATAAAAAGTGTCTAGAATTATTAAATTTTAATTTAATAGTTCTAGACACTTTTGAATTAGTCAAAAATTGATGAAAATACTCTTGCTAAATATTTCATGCTAGCCATTGATTGTTCTAATGTATTTCCAGTAGCTCCTACTTCTATTATGCAGGCTGCTTTTCCAAGTTGCTGGTTATATCTGCTGTTTCTTAATAGTATTGGTCTAAATAACCCAGGGTATAATTCGTTTGCTTTTTTCTGAACTTTTACTGCAAATTGTAAATTCTTTTGCCAGTTAGGGTGTTCTAGGCCTCCACCATCTGTTCCGATTACAAACATTAGTTGAGATACAACCTCATCTCCAATTTTAATAGAAGGAGCATAAGAAGTATCTGCAATAGCATCTCTATGTAAGTCTATAATTATGTCTGTATTTGGATGTGAAATTAACAAGTTTTCGACCGTTGCCATAGACCTGCCATATGAACCAGAATATGCGGGATAATCATGATATGTTTTGTCATGTACAACATTAAAACCATATGAAGTTAGCTGGTCTGTAAGAGAATTACCAACACGTACCACAGAATAATCTAAATCTGTAGTTCTAAAAGTTCCACTTTCTTCATATGCAAAATTTTCTGTGGGTGTGTAACTTTCGCAAGTATGAGTGTGAAAAATCATCACATCAGATTGATTAATTTCTAATCCTTCATAATTCAAAATATCATCAGTTAAAGTATAATTAGTTCCATTTTTGATTTCAACACCTTGATAATCATTTGTGTATTTGTTTGGTACACCAGAATCAATTACTTGTGTCTCTATATTCGTACTAGCATGTTCAATAGTATTATCGGTATTATTATTTTCAACAATGGTAGGCTCTTCGGCAATATTATTTTCACTTTCATGAGTTGCTATTTTGATAGACGACATAACTGGAAGTTGTGAATTAAGTAAAAACTGTAGTGGACTTTTGGATTCTATGTATGATGTCTCGATGGAAGAAAAATTTGAGTTATTGGAAGTAGCAATACCAGGAATTGTTTGGTTTAAGATAAAAGGAGAAAAAGCAAGCTTATCTAAATTAATAGATAGGCCTTGTACAAAATAAATAAAAAATATTACTACAAATAGAATAAGTAAGATTTTTATTAAACTTTTTATATTTATTACGGCTACATTTACCATTGTTTTCTCCTTTATTTTTACTTATAATAAATGTATGCTATTGCAACAAAAATATTACTAAAACACTTGAAACAAAGAAAAAATTAATATATTATAAATACTGTAAATATAATAAACAAAGGAGTGAAATATATGGTTGGACTAAAATTAGATATAAAAAATGCTGGTATAACCGAAAAATCTATCTTGAAGTATAGCAAAGAGGTAGAGAAAATTCATACAGAATTACACGAGAAAAAAGATGATGAAAATGAATTTTTAGGATGGTTAGAACTTCCTACTAAATATAATAAAAAAGAATTTAAGAAAATAAAAGAATGTGCAAAAAAAATTCAAGCAAATTCTGATGTGCTACTTGTTATTGGAATTGGTGGCTCATATCTTGGCGCTAGAGCAGTAATAGAGGCTTTGACGAATACATTTTATAATTTACAAGACAAAGAAGAAAGAAAAACTCCTCAGATAATATATGTTGGAAACAATTTAAGCCCTAACTACATAAGCGAGCTAATAGATTTAATAAGTAATAAAGACTTTTCTATAAATGTAATTTCAAAATCTGGAACTACAACAGAGCCGGCTATTGCATTTAGAATATTTAGAGAGTTGTTAGAAGCTAAATATGATTTGGAAGAAGCAAGAAGCAGAATATATGTTACAACAGACAAGAAAAAAGGAGCATTAAAGCAATTAGCAGAAAAAGAAAATTACGAAACATTTATTATTCCAGACAATGTAGGAGGAAGATATTCTGTACTTACTCCAGTAGGACTTTTACCAATAGCTGTTGCAGGTGTTGATATAGATAAATTAATGAAAGGTGCAAGATTTGCTCAAGATAAATATTGTGATGAAGATTTAAAATATAATGAATGTTATCAATATGCCGTTGCAAGAAATATCTTATATAAAGATGATAAGAATATTGAAATACTAGCGAACTACGAACCAAAAATGCACTATGTAACAGAGTGGTGGAAACAACTCTATGGTGAGAGCGAAGGAAAAGACGGAAAGGGAATATTCCCAACAGGCGTAGACTTTACAACAGATTTACATTCTTTAGGACAATACATTCAAGAAGGAAGAAGAAATCTATTTGAAACAGTAATAAGAATAGAAAAAACAGATTCAGATATAAGCATAAACTTAGATGAAGATGATTTAGATGGACTAAATTACTTAGTTGGCAAATCATTAGATTTTGTAAATAAAAAAGCAATGGAAGGTACAATAGAAGCACATGTTGATGGAGAAGTACCAAATATATTAATAACTATGCAAGAACTAAATGCAGAAACTTTAGGACAATTAATATATTTCTTCGAACTTGCATGCGCAATGTCTGGTTCAATACTTGGAGTAAATCCATTTAACCAGCCAGGAGTAGAAAAATACAAGAAAAACATGTTTATGTTACTAGGAAAACCAACAAAAAAATAGAAAATTGTCGAACGATTATATGAGGATTTTTAAATAAAGTATTGCAAAAAAATTAGAATATAGTATAATAATATGTAGATGGCTTATTCATTATCACTAAATTTTTAAATGAAGATATGTAACCAAAGGTTACAAAAAAATCAGGTATGTTGCCACATACCTGATTTTTTCTACCCTTGAAATAAATCGAAGATAGATTTTAGCACTTGAAGAATTTTAAATAGATACTTTACCGAAATTAATACGATATGTAAAAATTTAATAAATTTTTTTGTGCTATTTTTCTTACGTTTTGCTTATTCATTATCTTCACCTCCTTTTTTATGAAGATAACATAATTATAAAACATAACAGTTGCAAAAGTCTGTCGAAATATGTAGCTGTAAAAAATATTTTTTAGTAAGAAATGGCAGTTGGTTATTTATAAAATAATCAACTTTGTATTGACATAACACAAAAAAAGTACTATTATAAGAATATGTGAATAGATAAGCAATGAGACAAAGTAAAATAAAGGTTACTTTTAGAGAAGGATTGCCATAGGCTGAAAGCAATTCTAAGCAAACATATTTGAAAAACTACCTCACAGGAAACTGGCGAAAGCTTGCTTAGTAAATTAAGTAAAAAATTAGGATGGAACCGTGCATATATGCACTCCTAAATGTTAAAAGCATTTGGGAGTGTTTTTGTTTTCCAGATGCAAAAGGAGGATTTTTTATGATAATTACATTAAAAGACGGAAGCAAAAGAGAAGTACAGGAAGGCATTTCTGTAATAGACCTTGCAAAAGAGATTAGCGAAGGTTTAGCAAGAGTTGCAACTGCAGGAAGAGTAGATGGAAAGGTTGTTGATTTAAGATACAATTTAAACAAAGACTGCAATGTAGAAATTTTAACATTTGATGATGAAGATGGAAAAAAAGCATATTGGCATACGACATCTCACATAATGGCACAAGCTATTAAGAGATTATATAAAGATGTTAAGCTTGCAATTGGACCAGCTATAGATGGTGGATTTTACTATGATTTCGACACAGAATACAGATTTTCAGAGGCTGATTTCGAGAAGATAGAAGCTGAAATGAAAAAAATTATAAAAGAAGATTTACCAATAGAGAGATTTGAACTTCCAAGAAGTGAAGCTATTAAATTAATGAAAGATGCAGGAGAAGATTACAAGGTAGAACTAATAGAAGACTTACCAGAAGACGAAGTTTTATCATTTTACAAGCAAGGTGAATTCACAGATTTATGTGCAGGACCTCACTTAATGAGCACAGGAAAAGTAAAATGTGCTAAATTATTATCAACTTCTGGAGCCTACTGGAGAGGTGACGAGAAGAATAAAATGCTTCAAAGAATTTATGCTATATCATTCCCAAAGGCAAGCTTGCTTGAAGAACATTTAGCAAAATTAGAAGAAGCAAAACAAAGAGACCACAGAAAATTAGGAAAAGACTTAGAACTATTCATGACACATAAATTAGTAGGTTCAGGACTTCCAATGTATTTGCCAAATGGTGCAACAGTAAGAAGATTGCTTGAAAGATACATTCAAGACAAGGAAATAAGAATGGGATATAAACACGTATACACACCATCACTTGCAAACGTTGAGCTATACAAAACATCAGGACACTGGGACCACTACAAAGAGGATATGTTCCCAGTAATGAAAATGGACAATGAAGAATTAGTATTAAGACCAATGAACTGCCCACATCACATGCTAATATTCAAGAGCAAAATGCGTTCATACAAAGACTTACCAATAAGAATTGGTGAATTAGCACACGACTTTAGATATGAAGACAGCGGAACAGTTTGCGGTATTGAAAGAGTGCGTGAGATGTGCCAAAATGATGCTCACTTATTCGTAAGACCAGACCAAATAAAAGATGAAGTTGGAAAGGTAGTAAAATTAATACTAGATGTTTACAAAGACTTTGGATTTAAAGACTACAAATTTAGATTATCATTAAGAGACAAAAATGACAAACACAAATACTTTGATGACGACGAAATGTGGGACAAGGCAGAAAGTCAACTTCGTGAAATACTAACAGAACTAGGATTAGACTTCTATGAAGCAGAAGGCGAAGCAGCATTTTATGGACCAAAGCTAGATGTACAATTAAAATCAGCAATAGGACATGATGTAACAGTTTCAACTTGCCAATTAGACTTCTTATTACCACAAAGATTCGAACTAGAATACATTGGCGAAGATGGAAAAGCTCACAGACCAGTTGTAATACACAGAGCAATACTTGGAACACTAGATAGATTTATGGCATTTTTAATAGAAGAAACAAAGGGAGCATTCCCAACATGGCTTGCACCAGTACAAGTAAAAGTACTCCCAATATCAGATAAGCACTTAGAATATGCAAACAAAGTTAAGGAAGCATTACAAGATAAAGAAGTAAGAGTAGAAGTAGATGATAGAGCAGAAAAAATCGGATACAAAATACGTGAAGCACAACTTCAAAAAGTTCCATACATGCTAATTGTTGGAGATAAAGAACAAGAAGCAGGAGAAGTCGGAGTTCGTAACAGAAAAGACGGAGACGTTGGAGCAATGAAGCTAGAAGATTTTGTAGAAAAAATAGATGAAGAAATAAAAACATTTGCAAAATAGGAAATATAATCAAAAAGAATACGGACATATAAAAAATATGTTTGTATTCTTTTTTTGAAAAATTGGCGTAAGTTTTTATTATACAATAAATTTTTATAGCATTATTAATAAAGTTGTGATATACTAATTCAGTAATTTAATTTGCAAAATTTGGAGGAGCAAATATGCCAAGGAAAGTAGTAAAAGGTACAACAGAAAACTTAAATATGTTAAGAGAGAAGGTAGACTATATTGGTTTCGAACTAGGAGAAGTTCCAGAATTTTTAAAGGATTTTGAGCCACTTGAATATAGAGTACCAAAGGTTTACGACGAAACTACATATAAAGTTTATAAGTACGTAAAAATAAAAGATATTGAAATATTAATTACACCAAAGGATAGACTAGATGATTTAGAGGAAAGGTATAAACTTGCCAGCCCATTATTTACATATATGAAGCCAGAGGCAAACGAAAATCTTGAAAAGTATGCATACTTTTTAAAAATGATAAATCAGACTAGGGTGTCAGATATTCAAGAAATAGAAAAGGAACAAGAAGCTTTTCAAAAAGAAATTCCATTTGATGTGAAATTTGCTAATAATTTTAAGTGGCAAATATTCTATTCTGATTATGCGGATAAATATTTTATGCTTGCTTCTACAAACGAAACAGATAATTCGCCGATGTTTTATTTATTGAAAAAAAAGATTGAAACGTGCAAGGGCAAGAGTGAAAAGGATAACACTATTTTTGTGCCTATCAGTAATGAGGAATATTCGGAAGTAATATTAAAAAAATCAGAGATAGAAGATTTAGAAAATTATTTGTGGTTTTTCACTAAAAATTGGCCTTCTATATATGAAATAGAAGATGAAGAAGGAAATATTCAGCTCCAAATAGTCGGAGAGACTGTTATATATGATAAAATGACAAGCCAATATAGAATTATTCTCAAAGATAAAAAAGAAGCATCAAAATGTTATAAATTAATTAAAGCATTATTCATTTTAGCATATGATTTAAGAAAAGATTATCAATTTCAAATAAAGATTGGTGAAAATGGTGGCTTAGAATTCTATTATAATGATGAAAAAATTGAATATGATACTTTGCCAGAATTCTTGAAGAAAGAGTCAATTTCCAAGATAAAAGAAAACGAGAGAGCTAAGACTGAGACTAAGGAAGTAAAGGCAGATATCAAAGATTTACAAAAGCAAGAAGAACAGAAAAACCTAGAATATCTTAGAAAAGAGAAAGAGATTGTTACTTTCTTAGAGTGCAAGAAAACATTTATGGGCAGAATAAAATATTTCTTCAAGGGAAAGAAAGGTAAGAAAGACGAAGAAGTTTCGGAGCATTCTGCAAGTAAAGAAAGATTAAAGGATATTTTAAGTCAAGATAAAGAAAATATAGAACATTTTAAAGATGATGAATTAGAATCTAAGAGCTATACTGTAGAAGATATTATTAAAATTGGCAAAGAACTTGATAATAATGTAAAAGATAATAAAAATGCAAAACTAGACTTAAAGGCTTTACAAAATAAGGTTGATAATATTGATAAAAAATTAAAGAACGCAACAGAGTTTTTAGAAGAGATAGATGAACATAAGAAGAGCATATTCGAATTCTGGAAATATGCAAACAAAGATGAGTCGAAAATGCTTGCCGAAGGTGAAGTAGAAGAGGAAGAAACAACGAGTACAGGACTTAGAAAAACTTTTGATTATGAAGAAGATATAGAAAATTTTGCAAGTAAGATAGATAGCCAACAAAGAGAAAAATTAACACATAAAGAACAAGATGCATTGTTTGCCTCAAATTTTGTACTAGATGGAATAAACATAGTATCGAAGGAAAAGCTATTAAAAGCAGATGAAACAAAAATAGCAAATTTATTGCAGCAATTAAAAGACGACTACAAGAAAGATATTGATAAAATTCAAGAAAAGGATTTTGATATTTTTGGAAATATCAGCCAGGATAAGACAAAGATAAAAACATTAAAAAATAATCAACATAGAGAAGCGGAAAAAGATAAGTACAAAGTTTTAAATGTAAATTTAAATACAGAGATGGACGTATTTATAGAGAAATTAAAAGAACTTAGACAAATTCTTATAGATGAATCTGAAAAGATAGAAGTTCCATATGATATATCTTTGTACAAGGCTAGCAACGAAAAGATTGATCCAGATGGATTTGACAAATTTAGTGTAAATCCATTTGAAACTTTGGATAATCTAGAAAAAACTTCTACATCTAAAGAAACATATTTATATAAAATAAACGTTCCAGAAAATACAAAGTTAGTATTTTACTCGAATATAACATTCTTTGAAAATAATAATCAAACACTTCCTTTAGGAATGGACATATCTCAAGAAGGACTTATAAATATGGATAAATATAAGCTTGAGCTAAAAGGAAAAGATGAATTTAATATAAATATTTTCAAGAACGAATTTGATAATTTTGTAAAGAATGTGAAGGTGTATGAGTATAATTTGACAAGTAAATAATAAAAGAGTTGGGAAAGAATCAAATTTTGACGTAGCAAAAATTGTGATTATTTGCCAATGGAAAGGAAAAGTATGGTAGACAGAGTAATCATAATGGTACTTGATGGCTTCGGTGTCGGAGAAGCTCCAGATGCAAACAAGTATGGAGATGAAGGAAGCAATACACTTGCTGGAATATACAATAATACGTCTTTAAATATTCCCAATATGGCTAAATTAGGGCTATATAACATAGACGGAGTTAAGGTTGGAGAAAAACAAGAAAAGACAATAGGTACATATGGAAAGGCACAAGAACAAGCAGATGGAAAAAACAGTCCAGTAGGGCATTGGGAGATGTCTGGTTATATTAAGCATCCTGCTTTTACAACATATCCAAATGCGTTTCCTAAAAAATTGATTGATGAGTTTATAGAAAAAACGGGTATAAAAGGAGTTTTATGCAATGAAGTTGGTTCTGGAACAGAAATTTTAAAACGCTTCGGAGAAGAACACATAAAAACAGGATATCCTATAATATACACATCAGCAGACAGCGTATTTCAGATAGCAGCACATGAAGACGTAATTCCAGTAGAAAAATTATACGAAATTTGTAGAATTACAAGAAAAATTCTAGATAACCCAGAGTACAATGTTGGAACTGTAATTGCAAGACCTTTTATTGGAGATAAATCAGAAAATTTTACAAGAACCTACAACAGAAAAGACTTTGAGTCTAATACTTTTGGTAAGACAATGTTAGATGTAATGCATGAGAATGGTACAAACGTTGTAGCCATAGGAAAAATAGAAGATTTATTTAGTGGCAGGGGAATAGACAAAGCAATACACACAAATGGAAATGCTGATGGAATAGAAAAGACGATTGAAGAAATAAATAAAGATACTACAGGCTTGATATTTACAAACCTTGTAGATACAGACATGCTATATGGCCACAGAAATAACATCGAAGGATATGCAAGAGCACTAGAATATTTCGATTCGAAATTACCAGAAATAATGAGCAAAATGAAGGAAAATGACATGCTTATTATAACAGGAGATCATGGAAATGACCCAAGCACTCCAAGCACAGACCACTCTAGAGAATATACTCCAATATTGGTATATGGAAAGAATATAAAAGAAAATGTGAATTTAGGAATAAGAAGCACATTTGCAGATATTTCTGCAACAATATTAGATATGTTAGACTTACCAAAACTTGAAAATGGTATAAGCTTTAGAAAAGAAATAGAAAAATAATAAAAAGCTGATATATGTTACTAAAACAATATATCAGCTTTTATAAATTTATTTTATATCTTCTTTTACAACTCCTGGTTGTTCCAACAATTCTGGCTTCTTTAAATATTTAGACAATTGCTTAAACGAAGTTGCATAATAATAACCATCGCAAATTCTTTCATCACCAACAAAGGCTATGGTAATACATTTTTCTTCGTGCATTTCATCATCATCATAAATATAACTTTTCTTCTTTTTGCCCATTGCAAAAAATAAACTTGTTGTACCAAAATTGTATAAATGATGATAAATACTATCAATGCCTAAAGATCCAACATTAGTTAAAAATACGCTAGTATGAAATGGACTCGCTGAAATGATTGCCTTTGGTACTGCACCATGCTTGTCTAAAAATTTGATAAATTTAAAAGCAACTCTAATAAATCCATTTGGCACAATACTAAAGGTTTTTGCCAGTGCGTCTGTATTGTTAGAAGTACTGTAATCTTTATTTTTTTCTATTGCATTATCAAGTTTTTCCTTTATTTCGAAAATATTTTCAGTTCCTGTAAAAGGCAATTTTATTGTTGTTTCTTGTCCTTCATCAGCAAAGCTTTTCTTTATTGCTAAAGAAACAAATATTTGATTTCTAGCATATAGGCTACCATTCATTGCAAACCTATTTAAATAAGGCCTTTCGGCAATGATTCTTACGATAGCTGCATAAATTATATTCATGTAAGAAAGCTTTATACCTTCTTTAGCTTTTCTATCAATGTATTCATCTAATTCTTTTAATTTAATATCTTGCTTAAAATAAACTTGTGCATCGTTTCTTTCCAACATTACACAAGGTATAACTCTAAAAAACGGTGGAACAGTTTTTAATTTCCTGCCGTCACTTCTGTGTCCAAACATTATTTTTCTCCCCTTTATTTGATATATCCATTTTACGCTGTGTGACGAAAAATGTCAAATAATATTGAATTAAAAATTGACAAATGGGTAGGAATGGTTTATTGTAGTATTAGTTTGAACTTAAAATGGAGGAATATAAAATGTTAGAGGAACTAAGACAATGTGAAGTCTGTCCTTTTAGATGTAAAGTAAATAGATTGGAAGGAAAAATAGGAAGATGTGGTTGTAAGGATAAGATAAAAATTGCATTAGCATCATTACATTATTATGAAGAGCCATGTATAAGTGGAAATAATGGTTCTGGTACAGTGTTCTTTTCAAATTGTAACTTGAATTGCCTATTCTGCCAAAATTATAAAATAAGTCAAGAAGGAAAGGGAAGAGAAGTTTCTATAGAAGAATTAGCTGATATTTTTTTAGATCAGCAGAAAAATGGAGCAAATAATATTAATTTAGTAACACCAACTATGTATGCATATCAAATAATCGAAGCTCTAAAAATTGCAAAGCCTAAGGGCCTTACAATACCAGTAATATATAACACAAATGGTTATGAAAATGTTGAAACAATAAAGGCTCTGAAAGGATATATAGACGTATATTTGCCAGATTTAAAATATTATTCTAATGAGATTGCTGTAAAATATTCAAAAGCACCAAACTATTTTGAAATAGCAACAAAGGCAATTTTAGAAATGATTAATCAAGTTGGAGCTCCAGAATTTGACGAAAATGGATTAATAAAAAGAGGAGTAATAATAAGACACTTAGTACTTCCAGGACACATTCAAAATTCGAAACACATATTAAAATGGTTAAAAGAAAATGTAAATTCAAGAGCATATGTGAGTGTAATGGCACAATATTTTCCAACATATAAGGCCAAAGAAGATAAGTATTTGAATAGAAAATTAACAAACAAAGAATATTCAGAAATAGAGCAATATTTATATCTGTTGGATATAGAGAATGGATATATGCAAGATTTAGGAAAACATGAAGAAGAGTATGTGCCAGATTTTTAAAATTTGATTGAAAATAATTTGTTCATAATATATAATAATGATAGATAGATTATTAGAAAGAGGC
>UMIH01060589.1_pt1 | contig 12449 bp, 10 predicted proteins | sample 1965771 | NCBI WGS metagenome assembly UMIH01 (sample SAMEA4836120, study PRJEB28245) | human gut metagenome | biome: gut microbiome; material: fecal sample | place: Denmark | collected 2008
CACCCATATCAAGTGCAAAAAGCTTCTTATCCTTAAGTCCTTCAGGAACATCACCGCGTACTATACGCTGCGCAAGTCCTTCTACAACTGCTGTCTTACCTACACCGGGCTCACCAATGAGAACCGGATTATTCTTTGTCTTACGTGACAGGATTCTTATGACATTACGAATCTCGTTGTCTCGTCCGATAACAGGATCCATCTTGCCATCCCTTGCTTTCTCGACAAGATCCTGTCCATATTTCTTAAGTGTATCGTATGTTGCTTCAGGATTATCTGTTGTAACTTTCTGATTACCTCTTACTGTTGAAAGCGCCTTAAGGAATCCATCCTTCGTTACATTGTAGCGCTTGAACAGTTCCTTCACATCTCTGTTAGGCTCATTAAGCAACGCTATAAACAGATGCTCAACAGACACATATGAATCGCCCATCTGCTTAGCAACATCCTCTGCGCTTATAAGTACTTTATTAAGTGCATTGCTTACATATACCTGACCTGCACCTGAGCCTGATACCTTTGGCTTCTTCTGTATAAGAGCTTCTACATCCCTTGTAAATGCATTGCGGTCAATTCCCATCTTCTCAATCAGTCCCGCAATCAGACTGTCCTCTATATTAAGAAGGCTGTAGAGAAAATGTTCCTGATCTATCTCCTGGTTGCCGTATTCATATGCAAGCTTCTCGCATCCCTGAACAGCTTCCATGGATTTCTGAGTAAATTTATTAATATTCATGGCACCCTCCTATAATGTTTCATTTGTTTTGTTTGTTCTATATGTTATATATCACAGAATATTATGGGTGTCAATATATTTTTTAAATTTTTTGTACTTATAGTAATCTATATTTTGCATTAATGTTTACGTTTTAAATAAAAATGTTATCTTTTTTATCTCCTTATTAATAATGTATCCATACTTTTAAATATGTGCCATAAGATAAGCGCAGCTTCCTGCGCATCTTATAGCAAGGTCTTTGTCACAGTTTTAAATATTTTTACGATACAATAACAAAGCGCCTGACTATTGTTTGTAATGTAAAGTTTTATTTCAATCCACGCTCCCACGATAGGAGCGACAAATACCAATCCACGTCAGCCGTGTGTTTCTCTATATTTCAATACACGCTCCCACGATAGGAGCGACCCGCTGCTGCATCCTTATTAACTTTGATAACCTATTTCAATCCACGCTCCCACGATAGGAGCGACCTTCGTCCACATCAGCCTGCGTCCTGTCATACACATTTCAATCCATGCTCCCACGATAGGAGCGACTTTCCGGAAGCCCTTTGTTATGAGCAAAAGAAAAATTTCAATCCACGCTCCCACGATAGGAGCGACTAAATCTGCGATGTTACGTACCTTGTTGTCTGCCTATTTCAATCCACGCTCCCACGATAGGAGCGACTGTTTTAGTGTAGTTCTCCACGCTTGTATTGTCATTTCAATCCACGCTCCCACGATAGGAGCGACGTTATCGGTATCGGAGATTCTATCAGATAATGTAGTATTTCAATCCACGCTCCCACGATAGGAGCGACTTCTGTATTGTGCAGTCACATGTTCCGTTCACATATTTCAATCCACGCTCCCACGATAGGAGCGACCGTGCATAATCTTTCATATGAGTTTCAATTTATTAATTTCAATCCACGCTCCCACGATAGGAGCGACTTAGGGGAGATTTTCTCTCCCCTATTGTTTCACGTATTTCAATCCACGCTCCCACGATAGGAGCGACATGTAAAATATATAATAATGTAAATGTTTCACGTATTTCAATCCACGCTCCCACGATAGGAGCGACATACATTCGTGCTACTGAGTGCTGTCCAATCAACATTTCAATCCACGCTCCCACGATAGGAGCGACATTTTGACTTGTATTTTGAGACCACGTATTACAGATTTCAATCCACGCTCCCACGATAGGAGCGACTGGATATAGATTTTGTATTAACAGATGTAAAACTATTTCAATCCACGCTCCCACGATAGGAGCGACTGATCACAATACTCTTCATTGATACAGAAATTAAATTTCAATCCACGCTCCCACGATAGGAGCGACTGATGTTGGGGCATATTTAGTATCTTCTGTGAAATTTCAATCCACGCTCCCACGATAGGAGCGACTAATTCTTTATCGCTGTTGTAAATATATACCTTATATTTCAATCCACGCTCCCACGATAGGAGCGACACCTCAATTGTAGCGCCGCTTGCAGTTGTAATATATTTCAATCCACGCTCCCACGATAGGAGCGACATAGATACCAACTCTTTATTAACCGCTATACGCTATTTCAATCCACGCTCCCACGATAGGAGCGACATAAGCCCCATGCAAAATGTATCATTCTTTGCAAATTTCAATCCACGCTCCCACGATAGGAGCGACAGCAATAATTTACAAAAAAAATAACTATTTTCCCAAATTATTGTCAATATATCCAAATTTAAATTAAATAACGCCATCAATATACATTTATTTAACACACATTCAAATATTTGTTAATGATTTGCGGTGCGAATCCCATGCATATTTCATGTCAGCTGTATATTCGCACCTATATTGTCATAAAATTAATGGCTTGTCAACAGGGATTCCTCTGTCGACACCAATATGCTCTACCTTCGTCTGATATTTATTACCCAGGTAATAAAATCGCAGGCTATCCACTCTTTCATCTATTATATCGCTAAGAGCAGCTTTTAACATTATGCATTGTGTTTGATCAAGGATACACTCAAACACAGAATTTTGAACTCGTCTTCCGTAATTTTCACATTGTTTGGCTACTTTTCGCAGTCTTGTTTTTCCTGCACTACTTTCAGTGTTAACATCATAAGTAATCAATACAAGCATTTTTCGCCTCATTTCCAAAGGAATACTGGGTACCCGTCTAAATCACCTCGTAAATATCTTGCCAACAGCATAGCCTGAACATAGGGAACCATCCCCCACTCTACCTTTTCCTGTAAAAATGGATGTGTTATTACTTCTTTTTTCTTGTTTTGCCACTCTATCAGTAACTTTTTTCTTAAGTCATCATCCATTAACACAGTTCCGTTTTCTTTCCTTATGAAATTCTTTTTATTTACAATTTTCTTATTAATTAAAGAAAGAACAAATCTATCTGCATATACTGACCTGAATTCTTCTATCATGTCCAACGCCAATGATGCTCTACCCGGCCTGTCAGTATGCAAATATCCAACATATGGATCAAGACCAACAATCTCCAAAGCTGATATAATCTGATTTGTTAAGAGTGTATATACAAATGATAACATTACATTGACATTGTCTGTAGGTGGTCTTTTGTTTCTAGATTCAAATTTAAAATCACTTTTCTGCTGCAGAATTAATTCATTAAATACGCCAAAATAAATACTTGCAGCTTCGCCTTCATATCCTCTGAGCTGGCCCTTTGAATCAGCATTCTGTATATATTCAAGTGACGCCTTTAATTGCAAAGATGCAGTCTTTACACGGTCAACATCAATCTGCATACTATGATCCCGGATAGCCCTTTCTAACACCCATCTTGCATTGTATACTTTTCCCGCTATACAATTCTTTGCAATCTCCAAGCCTTTTATATTATCTTTACTGCTTGCATATTGTTGCTGACGAAGAATAACATTGCCTCTGACTCTTCCTGTTACACGAGCAAGAAATTTCCCCTGAGGTGTTAAAAAACACAGCGAAATATTTCTTTCCGCACACGCTCCCATAAGTGCCGGACTCACTCCCCTGTACCCAAAAGAAACAATTCCATCAAGATTATGCAGCGGGACACGTCCGATTTCTTTTTTGTCATCATACACAACGATATTTTCTCCATCCAACCCCAGATAGCTATTCTCAGATGTTATATACAAAGTATTCAACAGCTTTTTCATTCTGTTTCCTCTCCAAATCTCTGATTAAGGTATTTTTTTACTGAAGCTGTCTTTTCCAATTTAGGCATACATATTTCCTTTAATGAACATGAATTGCAGGCCTTGCTTTTCTTAACCTTTGGCGTATAATTACGCCTGTAATATTCATGCATTTCCATAAAGGTATTTTCCACTTCATGTCTTAATTCCTGTGAAAACAGTACCTGCTCTCTCCTTCTGGTCTCACCATAGAAAATTGCGCCTTCATCTATATGTGTTGAAAACATTTCTTCAAGACACATAGCCTGTGCTGTTAACTGCAGCTTATCTTCATCTGCTTCTTTTGGCTTTCCCTTCTTATATTCCACAGGAAAAACCGAATACTCTCCACGATGTCCGAATAATTTTATTCCATCATCGCATTTGTGAAACTCAACAATATCGCACTCACCGCTTATGCCTAATATTCGCGATGACACTGGAAGTGCACGAACAACAATCGTATCATTTCTTTTTTCTGTAAGATATGGATCATGTGCTTTTTTATGCATCAATTCACCAACAACAGTGTGCTCATTTTCAGCCCACTGTTGCTCTATGTGAATCAATGCCCACTGTCTCCGGCAGAATTTGAAATGTTGTATCCCCGATAGCATCAGGTAGTCATCTTCATTGTATTCCATCAAATCATCCTTCTTACTTCTACCGTATCAGGAATATCTTTTTCATGAATCTCAACCTCATAATCCTGATATTTTCTCGGATATTCGACACCATCCTTTTTTCTAATCTCTACCGCATCAAATAACTTATATGCAGGACAATCCCCAAGCTCCTTACTGTGTTTAAAAACAATCAATTCTCTTACTGACATCTTTCCTCTTGCAGCAGAATGATCATTTTCAAACATATTGATAATAGCATCCCAAAGCAGTTCCAAATCTTCTTCAGAAAAACCGGTTACCTTTCTGGCAAGATTAGCTGATATGTACCCCTCAGCTCGATATAGCCCATATGGCACAATACTCTTCCGTCCCATCTCTGTGCTTTTATTTTCTGCATCTTTTTCTGTTGTAATTGCAACTCTTGTTATTGTCACTTCTTGACTCATAATCGGATCAATACTTCTGGCAAACCCAATCTGAACAGGTCCTCTTACCTGTCCGCAATTTAACGATGCTTTCACAAATGTTGTCATAACTGCTCCAAATGCACGTATGTCAAAGAAATTATCACACATATAATCTCTTAACTTTATATCTGCATTTGCATCATTCTTCTTTAACTTTTTCAGCGCCTCCGTAACCTTTTTATCATCTGTTTCCTGAATTCCAAGGCTCTCACATGCCTTACGGTCACTTCTGTTCAATGGGACATCTTCTTTAATGTATATCTTATATCCCTGTGTATCTTCCTTTACAGTCTCAACGTAATTACGAATCTTACGTTTCAGACATACATCCGTAACCAGCCCTAATCCACTCTCAGGATCAATTCTTGGAAGATTACCGGCATCTGGATCCCCATTAGGATTTCCATTCTCAACATCAAATAAGATAACAAACTCATACCTGTTTTTTATTGGATCTCTCATTTACCTGTTCTCCTTTTTCTCATATTTTTTCTGTGTCTGATGATAGTAACCCAGCATAAATTTCCCCTGATTCTCTAATGACAGCGTCTTAGGGAAACCACTTGCCGTATCTGAAATTGCAATTTTACCCATAATATCTGTCAACTGCTTCTCATAGTATATCTTTGCAGCCGCAGATTCTCTGTCGAGCTTTTTGATATGACTGTTCTTTAGTTTAATAAGTACCGGAAATACTGTTGCCGGTGTTGCACATGCAGCATTAAAATACCTTTCCCGGATTGTTGAATTAATTCCCGGATTTGCATCCGTTTGAATTGCTTCAAGTACTGCAAACAACCTTCCCAATACATATGCCGAATCCGTACATTCCTCATTCAATGCCATATATTGATCCCCTTCTTTCCATTTATAGTTTTTTATTAAAAACGCTTTTATAATTGCAGCACGTCCATATGTAACATCCCCGCAATCTGCCCGTATCCTTATTAAAGTATCCGTATACAGGCTTGTGGGATATGGCATATCTGACAATATCGCTCTTAATACCATCGCTGCCATATTTGGCACAGGCGTTTTATTGTTCGCATTTGTATTAACTGTTGCATACAGCATCTTATCTATTCCAAGATAATCATTATTTACCCACGCAGGCTTAACAATAGCCATTCTTTTATAATGTCTTGCAATATTTCTTATTACATTTCCAAATGTATTTTCATAAAAAAACCTTACCGATAGTCTTGCAGCATTAGGAGCAATCCCAAGAATATAAAATTTCTGGTCATGATTAAGTTTCATGTCATCAATGTCTACCCAGATATTTTTATCCAGATTGCCAAATAGCTTTTTTAATTCCTCCTGATTATCCGGCTGTGGGTCTATAGATAACAAAAATGCTTTCTGATATTCCATGTCCGCTGATTCAGCCCAGAAAACCACCATAGAATCGCCTATCTTGCAGGCATATTCCCTCTGATTTAAAAGATAATTCAGCGCAGTTGTATACGCATACTCTGCATACTTTCCAACCGGAGCATTATAGCTTTGTTCTTTACCATATGACTCGAATGCAGGGGCGTTAAATGATACAAGTGCCGCACCACTTGACTGTGCTCCGGGAACTCCTTTAATTCCCCTGTGGATACGTGCTATTTCAGTTTTCTTTCCTGTAACGAGACATACACCGCTTTTTCCCTTTTCTGACTGATCCTGCTTTTCTTCCCATATTCTTTTAATTTCTTCATTATCATGCGCATAATCACCACGCATACAGAATATCAGATTGCCGCCTTCGTTCAATTCCTGCCAGTGTTCTCTTACAGCAGCATTTTCCAACGCATGCTCCGGCTGCCATTTTTCAAAATGCCGGCAAATCGCTCCAGCCATTATTTCTTCTGCATTTTCCAAGAGCTCCAGATGCTTCTCTCTGGCTGCATTAAAGCACTCCATTACCCTTTTATTGGTTCCGCTTCCTTCAATTCCAAGAAAATATTTGGCATTATCACATAAAAAATTAGCAGCCACGCCTGATGATCTTGTTATCATCTCAGGTACACAAAGTGTTTCTGATATCCACACCTTCTTCCTGCCCCGTTCTTCTTCATGCTTTAACGGAATTATTCCCTTTATTCCACCATCTTCCTGCAACTCGATTGCATATGATACTTTGGCATGACACCACCCAGGTTTTGTCACCAGCCCCTGTCTGTCAAGATTCTCATAATGCTGTACCAACGCCTGTAAAATCATCGGATCACCTCGCAATTTCTAAGATCTAACACACCTCTCTTCATAACTGCCCTGAAAAACATAGGCTGTATATTATCTTTGTCACTGTAATCCATGTCATACAGCATAAAACCCAGATCTTTTTCCGGGACTTCATCGTATATTGTATGTACCTTATCCTCTTCACACAGGCAAAAGTGTGCCGGGAATTCCCTGCATCCAAAATACGGCATATGATAACACTCGCCCTTTTTCAGGCGACGCATCATAATATCCTTGAATTTCCCCGGATTATCCGATTCATTGGCATTATCAGTCATTTCAAAATGTGCCTCAATTACATATGATACGTCACATAACATCAAAGATGCCCTCTGAACGATATCTTCTTTTGTGCTGATATAAAAAGGCTTGTCCGCGCCATTATATACCTGCAATATATTATTTGCCGATATTTTACTTTTTACCTCATTACGTCTGACGCTTGTAAACCGTATTGGATTTTTAACATATATTTTATCTACTATCCATCTGAGCCCCGGGTGCCAATATATTGCCTCAAGAATCCCTCTTGCAGCAGATGGAGTCATGACATCATATGAGCATCTCTCCACTTTCATCTCAGGTCTTGAAAACAAAGCATAATCGCCCCATACATGAACTTTTACCCCCATTCCCATATTACAGTATCTCTCCTTTCTTATAGCATGCTGCTATATAATCACACAGTTGATAATAGAAATCTGTATTATACTGTGCTTTACTAATCTCCGTATATTCTACTATATCTTGATGCCACGATATAATATCACTAGCTTCTCCTTTTCAAACCAATAATTTATAATTGTCCATTATCATCTAAATTGACTATACTACATTTATTAATATATATCAATCAGAAAAATACTGCGGCTCCGCCACATGTCAAATAGTCAATACCACATTCTTCCGAATACCCACTGCCATTGACAAGCTCATAAAAATCCTGCATATCTTCCGATACAGGGCGTAACTTTCCTGAACCATACAATTTATCAAACAGATTATTTTGTACCTGTATGCAATACATACCTGCCTTGCGCATCCTCTCTTTTGACATGCCTTTTTGCTTTAAATCCTGTAATATTTCATCAGCTTCCTGTTCTCTGTTAATAAATATTGTCTTTATATTCTGTTCTATCAGCCTGAATTCTCTGCCTACCTTTGCAAAATTATATTTTTTATCTTTAAACTCAGCCATGATATTCTTCTTATCCAGGCTTTTACCACGGAATTTATATAAACGTGAAAAATAGTCATCTATACAGTCCAATCCACATATATTCTCATAATCCGGTAAAATAGATTTTGCTATATCAATCTGCTGTTTTTGAACGGGTGACACACTATTATCATCAAAATCAAATATGTAAACTATACTGCTTTCCGGATTCTCTCTACCTTCGCGATTACATCTTCCTGCTGCCTGAATTATAGAATCAATGCCCGCTACCTGCCGATACACACATTTAAAATCCAAATCAACTCCTGCTTCTACAATACTCGTCGATATTAAAATACATTTTTCGTTATTATTTAATCTCTTACGAACAGTCTGAAGTATCATCTTTCTGTGTTTTGGATACATACTTGTAGATAAATGGTACACTCCTTCTGCTTTTAGCAATTTATAAAGCTCCTGCGCCCGCTTTCTGGTATTTACAATACATAGTACACTCTTTTCATTTTGGAGTCTGTCTGCAATATTGTTTTTTGTTACAACCCCAATATTGTGATATGTTACACGTTTAAAAAATCTGAATTGTTCCTCGATATGCGGACATAATTCAACAATATTTTTTTCTTCTGTAAAAAATGAATCGACTGCCGGCTGCGTGGCTGTACACAGTACGACACTTGCGTTAAAATTTTCCACCATCTGCTGTATCATTGCCATACATGGTTTTAAATAATCTAACGGAAGCATCTGTGCTTCATCAAAAATAACCACACTGTTTGCAATATTATGTATCTTTCTGCATTTTGATGATTTATTGGAAAAAAGTGATTCAAAAAATTGTACATTAGTAGTAACAACAGGTTTATCCCAATTCTCGCTTGCTAGCTGCATAGGTCTTAATTCTTCTGAGCTTTCATAATCGACATTGCAATGATTTTCCAGCACATTATCATCACCAAGAATATCTCTGAATACCTGTGCATTCTGCTCGATAATGCTTGTGTAAGGTATGACGTATATTATTCTGTCCATGCCATGTTCAGCTGCATGTTTTAATGCAAATGCAAGTGACGCAATCGTCTTGCCTCCTCCTGTCGGCACAGTTAATTTGAAAAAGCCTTTCTCTTTTTTCCCCTCAATAAGACAATTCTTTAATATCTCAGTACGTCTTCCATTCAAAGTTTCTGTATCAGAATTGCCAAGCCATTTCTCTATATATCTTTGTAGTTTTTCGTAAAGTACGGATACGGACTGCCCCGATGCACGTTGCTCATTCCCATTATTCATAAATTTTTCCGTATCAAGAAAATCCGCGTCAACAAGGCATGAATATATCATCCTCATAAATGTACTTAATGAAAAATCATTATTTTTATACGGCTCAACTTTAATCGGCGCACTATTCAGTTCAGGAATAGCGATTTCCTGTTTATAAGCTTCATAAATATCTATCTTCTTCACACGTCTTCCACAAAGACTGGAAGCTATTGCTGTGTTGCCATAATCAGGTAACCCTGAATGATGACCTGCAATACAATAGCTCAAAAAAGGATAATAACCTCCAAGCTTGTCACATAATTGGGCTCCTGCCGTTGAATGATCTACCATTTCATTATTATTTTCTTTAATCTTTTTCTGAAACTTATCCGAATATTTACCAATGTCATGGAGCATACCACAGCAATATCCCCAATTCTCTTTTCCAAACTTTGATGCAAAATTGCCCGCCAGTTTTGCTGTACCTGTAAGATGATCTTTTATTGTTTGTATTCGTTCTCCGTCTTTATGTGCTATATATTCCAATATTTAACCCTCAACATATATTTTTTAATTATATATTATCATACATAGCACATTTTATCACTGCAAATTATGTATTTTTCATTAACCATACTTTAATCATACTAAATAATATACCCAAAAGGCGGCAGTACAGCCTTAATAACTATTTCTGTCTGCCGAATTTTTAATTAATAGTTTCATCAATTGACTTTGGCACAGGCTCATATGTCTTATACTCGCTGCAATCTTGCTCCCTGCAAAAGGCTCTTCTCTTGACACGCCACAGGTTCTTGCTCCTTCGCCAACTCAACGCTCATTGACATATTGTCAAGTGTAAGTGTCAGATTGCCTATATTACCCCCAGTTTTCTTTTGTCAATATCTATTATCCTTCCTGTCTACGTCCTATCTCCTATAGATAATTATGGATTATTGATGATAAAATCACATACAATCGATAATTATCTTCTCACACCTGTCATATCCAATCTGTGAACTGTTCAGGCACAACGTATAATTACTGGCTTTTCCCCATTTCTGCTCCGTGTAAAAATTATAATTGGTCATACGTCTTTTGTCTGTGTCCGCCATCATTTTGACAGCTTCCTTCTCCGCAACATTATATAAGTGTGTGATACGCTGTGTTTTTTCCGGCATATCCCCATGTATAAACACATTCAGCACGTCATTCCTGTCCCTTAAGATAAAATCTGCATTTCTTCCTATAATCACGCAGCTTTCCTTCTCAGCTATTTCTAAAATCACTTTTCTTTGTGATTCATATACCATATCTTCTACTGATTTTCCTGTAATGTCGCGTCCGGAAAAAGCATACGCAAACAATCCTTTCTTTGGAGATAATTCAGCATTTTCCTGAATATATTCCGGTGATAATCCAGACTGTTCTGCAATCTGCCCAATGATTTCCCTGTCATAATATGCAATTCCTAATTTCTTTGCCACTTCTTCCCCGATAAAACGTCCACCGCTTCCAAATTCCCTGCTGATTGTAATAATTCTCTTTGTCATAACCGTTTCCTCCTTAACTTAAACTTTCCACTTTGTTCTTTTTTATTTTCTTTAAAAACACATAGCCTACCTCACATGCAATAAGCTCAGTTATTGGGAATGCCCACCAGATTATTGAAACTCCCACCTGCCCGTTTCTTGCAAAAATAGAGAAAATACCTGCCAGCGGTAATATGATTACAAGCTGCCTGAGCAGTGAAATTACCAGTGATTCCATACCACCAGCTAATGCCTGATAAATACCCTGATATGCTACATTGATTCCGGCAAAAATAAAGCTGATTGAGATAATTCTCATTGCTCCGATAAAATATTCCCTTGACTGTCCTGCATTGAACAAAGTTGCAAAAGCTCCAGGGAAAATTTCTGTAATTGCCACACCAATAATCATAAGTGCAATCGTATAGAGCAATCCGTATTTGATTCCATCCTGAATCCTCTTTTTGCTATGCATTCCATATGCAAATGCAATAATCGGAGTGATTGCATCCCTAAGTCCAAAGGCTAGGAACAATACAAACTGCTGAACTTTATAGAACAATCCATATGCTGTCTGTGCAGAAGGACTGAATTTCAAAATCAGATTCATCACATATACCATGATAGACATAAGTGCCTGTGCAATAATTGCAGGAAGTCCGATTGCATATATTTCCTTGATTATTCCGCTATCCGGCTTCATATACTTTACATCATGTTCAAATTCCTTATTCAGTTTCATATGAAATACAAACAATAATATTGCGGACGCAACCTGTCCAATAACAGTTGCATATGCAGCTCCCTTCACTCCCATTTCAGGAACCGGTCCGATACCATAAATCATAATCGGGTCTAGAATAATATTCACCACTGCACCTACAACCTGACCTATTGTAGAATATAGTGAACGTCCTGTTGCCTGTAGGAGTTTTTCAAATAATGAAAAGAAAATAATTCCAAATGAAATTACGCAGCATATTCTTAAGTAGTCTGTTCCCATTGCAATAACTTCCGGATCAATGGTCTGCGATGAAATATATGCTCTTACTCCCAAAATTCCAAACAACAGGCACACTGCATAAATAATCGCCCCAAGGAACAAACTGTTTCCTGCAACTTTTGCTGCTTTTTTACAATTTCCCTGTCCAAGTGTTCTTGCAAGAAGTGCATTGGTTCCCACACCGGTTCCGATTCCAACTGCTACCATGAGCATCTGAACCGGAAA
>UMIH01022933.1_pt1 | contig 12234 bp, 8 predicted proteins | sample 1965771 | NCBI WGS metagenome assembly UMIH01 (sample SAMEA4836120, study PRJEB28245) | human gut metagenome | biome: gut microbiome; material: fecal sample | place: Denmark | collected 2008
AAAAACGTGCATTTGTTCCAATAATTGCCTGAGAACTTCCAGAATTTCCCTGTTCTTTTCCCTTGAATTTGCTCCCAGACGGTAAGTGAAGTACGGTCCCTTCGGATCTGCCGCAAATTTCAGTGATGGAGCAAACGCTTTTACCAGCTCCGGAATACGCTGTGCGTGAATCTTTGCTTTTTCGTACATTAGGATTTTTAACAGATCTTCTCTTTGAACAATTTCCTTAATATATACACTGTGGGCAACCGCTTTGAGTCTGGCAATTGTCAGCAGATTCTGCACGGACTTCGGAGGCTCTCCAAAACGGTCAATCAGTTCTTCGAGCATTTCCTCCGCTTCCTCATCCGTTTCAATTCCGGCGATCCGCTTATACATATCCAGTTTCTGCGACTCATTTGCAATATATGTGGACGGAATAAATGCATCCGTCCGGATATCAACGGAAGTCTCAAACTGTTCGGCCGGTGCTTCTCCCCGGGCTTCTTTCACCGCTTCGTGAAGCATCTTGCAGTACAGATCATATCCAACCGCCTCCATGTGACCGCTCTGTTCGGCTCCCAGCAGATTTCCGGCTCCCCGGATCTCCAGGTCCCGCATGGCAATCTTAAATCCGCTGCCCAGATCCGAATACTCCCGGATGGCAGCCAGTCGTTTTTCCGCCACCTCTTTGAGCATTTTGTTTCTGCGGTACATAAGAAACGCATACGCCGTACGATTGGATCTGCCGACCCGCCCGCGCAGCTGATACAGCTGGGAAAGCCCCATATTATCCGCGTCATGAATGATCATTGTATTGACATTTGAGATATCCAGTCCCGTCTCTATGATTGTCGTTGATACCAGTACATCAATGTCTCCATTGATAAACCGGTACATGATATCCTCCAGCTGGTTTTCTCTCATCTGTCCATGAGCAAATGCCACATTTGCCTCCGGCACCAGCTCCTGAATGCGTGACGTCACTTCATCAATATCCCTTACTTTGTTATACACATAATATACCTGTCCGCCACGGGCAAGTTCCCGCGTGATTGCCTCCCGGACCAGTTCCTCATTATATTCCATGACATACGTCTGAATAGGGACACGGTCCATCGGTGGTTCCTCTAAAACGCTCATATCCCGGATTCCGATCAGGCTCATGTGAAGTGTCCGCGGAATCGGTGTGGCAGTAAGTGTCAGCACATCCACATTGGTCTTTAACTGTTTGATTTTTTCTTTGTGAGCCACACCAAACCGTTGTTCCTCGTCCACGACAAGAAGCCCAAGATCTTTAAACTGCACATCTTTTGACAGAATCCGGTGTGTTCCCACAATAATATCCACCTGTCCTTTTTTCAGATCACTGATGGTCTTCTTCTGCTGCGCTGCCGTGCGGAAACGGCACAACAGATCCACCCGGACAGGGAAATCCTTCATTCTCTGGGAAAACGTATTATAAATCTGCTGGGCAAGAATGGTTGTCGGCGCAAGGTATGCCACCTGTTTATTCTCCTGCACTGCTTTGAAAGCTGCACGGATCGCAATCTCCGTCTTTCCGTAACCGACATCCCCGCAGATCAGCCGGTCCATAATCTTATGACTCTCCATATCCCGCTTGGTTGCATCAATGGCAAGCACCTGATCTTCGGTCTCTTCAAACGGGAACAGTTCTTCAAACTCTCTCTGCCATACCGTATCCGGTCCATACATATAGCCATTCTGTTCTTCCCGCTCGGCATATAATTTCACCAGATCCTGTGCGATCTGACGCACGGCTCCACGCACTTTTCCCTTGGTTTTTGTCCACTCCTGGCTTCCAAGTTTATTGAGTTTTGGTTTTCTTGCGTCTTTCCCCGCATATTTCTGGATCTGGTCAAGCTGTGTTGCAAGAATATACAGATTGGAGCCTCCCGCATATTCGATCTTGATGTAATCTTTCACCTTTCGGTCGACTTCTATCTTTTCAATTCCTTTGTAGATACCAAGCCCATGATTTTCATGTACGACATAATCCCCGACACTCAGATCCGTAAACTGCTGGATTTTTTCGCCCTCATAGGTGCGGTGCCGCTTCTTTTTCTTTTTTTCTTCCCCGAAAATATCCGTATCCGTAATCACTGCAAACTGCAGGATCGGATATTCATACCCCTGATGCACTTTTCCGTAGCAGACCATGATCTGTCCTGCCACCAGATCGTGATCGTAATCTTCCGTATAAAAACAGTTGAGTCCTTCGTTTAAAATATCCTCCGCCAGACGCTTCGCGCGTGTGCGGGAACCGGAAAGTAAAATAATACGGTATCCGTTTTTTTTGTATTTCTTCAGGTCTGCGATCAGAAGTTCAAAGCTGTTATTGTATGCGCTTACGCTCTTTACATGAATGCCGAACTGCCCATTGGATTTTAATCCGCAGGTCTTGATATCCAGTGCGGAAACCGCACAGCAGGAATATTTTTCAAGCCTTCCCATGATTTCCTTATAGCCAAACAGTTCGTTCATCTGCCCCGGCAGAATATACCCCATTTCCAGACGCTGCTTCATGCTCTCCGAAAATTCCAGTTCCGTCTGCCGTCCGCGTTCCGCGCTCCGGCTCAGCTCATCGAAAAACACAAATGTATCTGCCGGATCAAAATAATCCAGAAGGCTCCACCGTTCCCTGCAGAAATAGGACAAAAAAGCATCCATTCCCGCGGTTTCCGACAATTCTTCCCATTCCTGTGCCAGTTCTTTTGCCTGTGACAGTGCCCGATAGGCTTCCTCGGTTTTCATTTCTTTCCGCAATTTATCGGAAAAAGCTTCTGCTTCCTTTAACAGTCTGCGGATACCTTCTGCTTTCTCTTCGGTCGAAAGAACCAGTTCACATGCCGGATATACCACAAGCTTTTCTATATTTTCAATAGATTTCTGACTTTCCACATCAAAGGTGCGAAGGGTATCTACTTCATCATCCCACAGTTCAATCCGGACCGGATTTTCTTCCGTCAGCGGAAAAATATCAAGAATTCCACCTCTTAATGCAAACTGACCGATATTATCCACCTGATACTGCCGTTCATATCCCATCCGCACCAGCTGTTCCACAAGTGCATCCAGATCCAGGGTATCTCCCTGTGCAATATGCAGCACACTGTCCCACACCTGTGCATCCCTTGGCATCGTATTCATCAGGGCATCAAATGTTGTGATCACCGTCACCTGTTCATTTTCATGAATTGCCCGCAATGCACTGATCCGCTCTGCGGTAAGAAGGTTTCCGCGGATATCCGATTGATAAAACAGCACATCCTTTGCCGGATAATACACCACTGATGGATCAAAAAAACGATAGTCGTCATACAATTCTTTCGCTTTCTGCTCATGAAACGTTACGATCAGACGCCGGCTGCGTGTCCTTCCAAGCGTGTAAATCATATGTGGCTTCTGTGCATCAATACAGCCACTGATGGTCACCAGTCCCGGCTGCATGGCCGCTTTTGTCATATCTTCATATCCGCTCAATTCCTGCAGCGGTTCTATAAATGCTTTCACTTACTTTGTATTCTCCTGCTTTTTTGCATTAAAATCATTCATTGCCTTGTCTGCTTCCCCCTGAATCATCAGGACTGCTGCATCTTCCGCATCCCGTATGGCTTCTTCCACCCTTGCACGGTCCTCCCCGGAAAAACGGCCAAGCACATGGTCTGCCAGATCCCATCCCTGTGGCTTTTCCCCCACACCGACTTTAATTCGCATAAAGTTTGAGGTTCCCACACTTGAAATAATGCTCTTGATTCCATTATGCCCACCTGCACTGCCTTTTTTGCGCACACGGATATTTCCCGGTGCCAAAGAGATGTCATCAAAAATAATCAGCATTTCGCTCTCCGGATCAAGCTTATAGAAATTCACGATTTCTGCGATGCTTTCTCCGCTTAAATTCATATAGGTCTGCGGTTTGGCCAGGATGACTTTTACGCCTTCGATCACACCGCTTCCACACAGCGCTTTATGTTTTTTCTCCGTGATGCTGATGTTGTATTTTTCTGCCAGTGCATCGACGGTATCAAATCCAATATTATGTCTTGTTTTTTCGTATTTCTTGTCCGGATTTCCAAGTCCTGCAATTAAAAACATGTATCCAATTCTCCTTTTATTTGAATTTTTGTCCGTTAATTACGAAAGGTACCGCCGGGTGGCTCCCGTGTGGTGGCTGGGGCTGCCCATCCATAAGTTTCGCAATTACGGATTCAAAAAGTCTGTAATTAAGAAAAGGACCATGGATTACTCCACAGTCCCATTTCTCTTATTTTAATCGTTTATTCCTTCTCCTGCAAGACCTCTTCATACTTTTTCAGTATCAATCCCTGAATCTGATCCCTTGTCGCGGAATTGATCGGATGTGCGATATCCCGGAAATCCCCGTCGCCGGCTTTTCTGCTCGGCATCGCAATAAACAATCCCTTTTCCCCTTCGATCACTTTGATATCATGTACGACAAATTCATCATCGATTGTGATAGATACCACGGCTTTCATCTTGCCTTCTTTTTCCACCTTGCGGATTCTAACGTCTGTAATCTGCATATGTATCCCCCTTCTAGTCTCTCCCTAGAGCATATATCTTTCGTTGTTTTCTGCAACAATCCGGACAGCATCGTCTCCGGAATAAAATGTATTTGCCCGAAGCGTTCCATGGCTCTCCACAATGCAGTTTTCTACATGCGTATTATCACCAATATATGCATCATTCAAGATAATCGAATTCTTGATCACGCAATTTTTTCCTACAAACGCTTTCTTAAACAAAACAGAATTTTCTACCCTGCCGTTTATAATACATCCACTGGCGATCAGACTGTTGCTGACATCCGATCCCATATTGTATTTTGCCGGCGGAAGATCATCCACTTTTGAATAAATCTTCGGCTCTTCGCGGAAAAAGTACTTTCTCACATCCGGTTTCAAAAAGTCCATATTTGTACGGAAGTAATCATCTACACTTGCTATATTACTCCAGTAAGTGTTCAGTTTGTATCCGTATACGCGCTTTACATTGCGGTAACGCACCAGCACATCCGTAACAAAATCAAACCGGTTTTCCTCCGCCGATTTTTCGAGAATTTCGATCAGCTGTCTTCTTCGGATAATATACACTCCTGTGGAAATCGTATTGGATTGTGCTACCAGCGGTTTTTCCTCAAAATCCGTGATCCGGGAATCTTCATTCATACGGACGACTCCGAAACGGCTGACATCCGCATCCGCCGGCATATCCTTGCACGCAATGGTAATATCTGCTTTCTTTGCGATATGAAACTCCAGCAGGTCATTGTAATCCATCTTATACACACAGTCACCGCTGGATATGATCACATACGGTTCGTGACGGTTTTTCAGGAAATCAATATTCTGATACATGGCATCTGCCGTGCCACGATACCAGTCACTGTTTTCTGCCGTAACGGTTGGTGTAAACAGATACAGACCACCCTGTTTTCTTCCGAAATCCCACCATTTTGAAGAACTTAAATGTTCATTCAGTGAACGGGAATTATACTGTGTGAGTACCGCAACTGTCTGTACATGCGAATTGCTCATATTACTTAAGACAAAGTCAATGCAGCGGAAACTTCCGCCGACCGGCATCGCCGGAATCGCACGTTTTCTGGACAGTTCTCCCATCCGGTTGTTATTGCCACCCGCCAAAATAATTCCTACTGCTTTCATTTTCTGTCACCTGCCTTAATAATTACTTCGCCGCCTGCCAATACCCCGTCTGGATAATCTTCTTTTACTGTCACACCGGAAATGGCTGTGTTTTTGCCCACCTTTACATTCTCCGGAACAACAGAATCGTCTCCAATCGTTACCAGTCCAAACGAATAAACACTCTCGTTTAATTTGTTTGGTGCTGCTTCTCCTATTCCCAGTGTTACCCCATCTTCAATTCTGCAGTTTTCTGCAATTATGGATTTGTCAATCGTTACATCCCTGCCGATACTGGTATCCTTCATAATAATGGAATCCCGCACGACAGCCCCCGGTCCAATATATACGTTCGGTCCGATTACCGAATTGATCACCGCTCCATGGATCTCTGCTGCCTCCCCAATAATGCAGCGCTCCACTTTTGCCCCCGGTGCTATGTACTGCGGCTCAATCGTATCGCACTTCGTGTAAATCTTCCAGAATTCCTCGTATAGATTGAATTCCGGAATCAGATCAATCAGCTCCATATTGGCTTCCCAGTATGAGCCAAGTGTTCCCACATCCTTCCAGTAACCGTTGAACTCATATGCAAAAAGCCTCTTGTTGTTTTTGAAGCAATACGGAATAATATGCTTTCCGAAATCACAGCTCTGCTGATCTTTTAATTCGATAAGAGCATCTCTTAATACTTTCCAGGAGAAAATATAAATTCCCATGGATGCCAGATTACTCCGCGGTTTTTCCGGTTTTTCCTCAAAATCCTGAATCTTTTTGTTTTCATCCGCAATCACAATTCCGAAACGGCTTGCCTCCTCCATGGAAACAGGCATCGTCGCAATCGTCACATCCGCATGATTTGCCTTATGGAAGTCCAGCATAACCTCATAATCCATCTTATAAATATGATCTCCGGAAAGGATCAGAACATATTCCGGATTATAACTTTCCATATAGCGCAGATTCTGATAAATGGCATTGGCTGTACCGGTATACCATTCACTGTTATTGCTTCTCTCATACGGTGGAAGTACGGTCACTCCACCATTGTTCCGATCGAGATCCCACGGAATGCCGATGCCGATATGTGTGTTCAGCCGGAGTGGCTGATACTGCGTCAGCACACCAACCGTATCAATTCCGGAATTGATACAATTGCTGAGTGGAAAATCGATAATTCTGTACTTGCCGCCAAATGCTACTGCCGGCTTGGCGACGTCCGATGTCAGAACTCCAAGTCTGCTGCCCTGACCGCCTGCTAAAAGCATGGCTATCATTTCTTTCTTAATCACGTCATCACTCCTCGTCTGTTCTAAATATTATGTTTGTTTCTTACTATTACTGTAGTATATCATATTATCCTTTTATGTACAACAGTTTATACAAAAATGCTGAGTTTTTTTGTTGTTTTTTGGCAAAATGCACAATATATTTTCGGGTGCGCCTTTGGTTATAGAGTGGTATAATAGAAAAAAACTTTATTAAAATAGGTAGGTAATCCTGATGTATAAATTAAAATTTAATGACCCCATTCATATTCACTTTATCGGAATTGGCGGAATCAGCATGAGCGGACTCGCTGAAATTCTTCTGGAAAAAGGCTTTACGATTTCCGGGTCCGATGCAAAAGAATCCGATCTTACCCGCATGCTCGCATCCAAAGGTGCTCAGATTTTTTATGGACAAAGTGCCGAAAATATCATTCCCGGCATTGATCTGGTTGTCTACACAGCCGCAATCCATCCGGATAATCCGGAATTTGCAGAGGCCAGATCCCAGGGACTGCCAATGCTCTCCCGTGCAGAACTGCTTGGACAGATCATGGACAACTACAACAATTCCGTTGCCGTTGCCGGAACCCACGGCAAAACAACCACAACTTCCATGATCAGTGAGATTCTTCTTGCTGCGAAATCCGATCCGACCATCACTGTTGGCGGAATTCTTCCCTCTATCGGAGGAAACCTGCGTGTCGGTCATTCCGGAATCTTTGTTTCGGAGGCCTGTGAATACACCAACAGTTTCCTGAATTTCCGTCCAAAATACAGCATCATCTTAAATGTAGAAGCAGAACATCTGGACTTTTTCAAGGATATCAACGACATCCGTCGTTCTTTCCGTAAATTTGCCGGCAATACACTGGCAGACGGAGCAACCATTATCAATGGAGAAATTGCAGACCATCAGGAACTGACCGACGGACTTCCACAGCAGATCATCACCTACGGTTTTGATGATTCCTGTGAATATTATGCAGATAATCTGACATATGATGACAAAGCCTGTCCTTCTTTTACCGCCATGCACAACAAAGAGGCCATCTGTGAAATCAGGCTTGCCGTTCCCGGACGACACAATGCCGGAAATGCCATGGCCGCCATCGCCCTTGCCTGTACCATGGGAATCAGCACAGATGCCATCATCAGAGGTCTGGACGCTTTCCACGGTGCCAACCGCCGTTTCCAGTACAAAGGAACCGTAGACGGTGTCACCATCATTGACGATTATGCACATCATCCAACAGAGATCCGCGCTACACTGACCGCCGCGCAGAAATATCCGCATAAGCGTCTGGTGCTGGTATTCCAGCCACACACCTACTCCCGCACCAAAGCTTTTCTGGATGATTTTGCCGAAGTACTTTCCATGGCAGATGTCATTGTTCTGGCAGACATCTTTGCTGCCCGCGAACAGAATACCTTCGGTGTAAGCTCGAAAGATATTCTGGAGCGCCTGACAGCCAAAGGAAAAGACGCGCACTATTTTCCTTCTTTTGAAGAGATCGAAAAGTTTTTATTAAAAAATTGTATGAACGGAGATCTGTTGATAACCATGGGAGCCGGAAATGTCGTAGAAATCGGCGAATCCCTCCTTGGAAAATAACTTATCCACATTATCCACATAGAAACGTTGATTCTTTCTTCGTTCTGTGTGGATTTTTTGTCTATATTTATCCACTCCTTTCCGTTTTGAATTTGTACGTTTTGGTGGACTTATCCACTTTATCCACAATGTTGTTCACAATCAATATCCCCCTGATTACCAGGGATTTACGGGTGTTTTTCTTCTTCCATTTGGAAAATGATTGTGCTATAATCACAAATGCATAATAAGAAAGGTACTATGACATATGATAAACATTCAGCTGCACAATGATTGTCCAGCCACGGACACAATCGTTCCCAACCAGTTTATTGACCGCTTTATGCCGTCAGCAAACGGGGAATTTGTTAAGGTATATTTATATTTATTACGGTGCATCCATTCTCATGCATCAAATTGTACAATTTCTGAAATTGCTGACAAATTTAACAATACAGAAATGGACATTCAGCGTGCACTGCGTTACTGGCAGAAAGAAGGACTCCTCTCTCTGGAGGAAACCGCCGACGGTAAATTGTGCGGAATCGGTCTTCTTCCGTTTCCGGAAGATTCCACAGACACGGAAGAGGCATCTTCCTCTCCTGCCCCGCCTGCTGTTTCTTTGGAAGAAACACCGGCATCCGCTGCAGGGGAAACGTTTTGTGCCTCCCAGCCTGTGAATCTGCCACAGGAACCGCAGATCCGCCATTATACGCTGGATGAAATCGCAGAATTTCAGAAAAATCCGGATATTCAGGAAATGCTTTTTGTCGTGGAAACCTATATCCGGCATCCATTTAGTGAGAATGATATCAACACGATCTTATTCTGGCATGAAGATCTTCACTTTTCTGCCGAACTGATCGTCTATCTGGTGGAATATTGCGTCAGCAAAGGACATACAAATCTTCGTTATCTGAATAAAGTGGCACTGGCATGGCATGAGAAAAAAATTACTTCTGTGGAACAGGCCAAAAGTGAAGCCGCCGTCCGCAGCAAAGCGTACTACGCCGTCATGAAAGCTTTCGGCATCACAGGAAGAAACCTTATCGATTCCGAAACAGCCATGATCCGCAAATGGACCAAAGAATACGCTTTTGATCTGTCATTGATCCAGGAAGCCTGTGCCCGCACCATTTCCAGTACCGGTCAGTCAAGTTTCAGTTATGCCGATTCTATTCTGACCAGCTGGTATAACGACAAGGTACATTCTCTGGAAGATGTCAAACGCCTCGACGCCACCCATCAGCAAAAGAAAAAGGAGAGAGCCGCAGTGAAAGCAAATGCAGCCGCTTCTCCGAAGAAAAACAATTTTAATAACTTTGAATCCCGTGAAAATGACTATAAGAGTCTGGAAGCCATGCTTTTAAACTCTCCGATCCGGTCATAATCACTCCCATATCATCTGTTGAGCAATAAAAGGAGAATCAAATGCCGCTTTCCAATGCACAGTATGATGAGATCATGCATGAATACGATGAGCGCCAACTGCATAACCGTCATATTCTCGAAACACGGCGTGCGGAGGTTTTAAAAAAGCTTCCCCGTCTGAAGGAAATTGATGCAAGTGTTGCATCTTCTTCCGTCCGTCAGGCGCGTCTGCATCTTGATGGAGACACCAATGCACTGGCCTCCTTAAAGCAGGAACTAAGTGCTCTGTCTCTGGAACGGCAGCAGCTCCTTACTGCAAGCGGGTATCCGGCAGACTATCTGGACCCGGTTTATACCTGTCCGGATTGCAAAGACAGCGGGTATATCGACGGGAAAAAATGCCACTGTTTTAAACAGGCAATTATCAATACCGTCTATGCCCAGTCCAACATCCGCCAAATACTCCGTATTGAAAATTTTGACAATTTCCGCTACGATTTTTATTCGAAGGAGGAAAAAAATCCGCTGACAGGACTTTCTTCTTATGAAACCGCACAAAAAGCGGTGCGGGAATGTCATTATTTTATTGACGATTTTGATCACAAGCCAAAAAATCTGCTGTTTTACGGAAAAACCGGTGTCGGAAAAACTTTTCTGACAAACTGTGTTGCCAAAGAACTTCTTGACCACGGATATTCCGTAATTTACTTTACAGCATTTCAATTATTTGATATATTAAGCAAAGGTGTGTTTGAAAAAGATTCCGATGCAATTGCCACACACCAGAATATTTTCGACTGCGATTTGTTAGTCATCGACGACCTGGGAACAGAACTGATTAACTCTTTTACCTCTTCCCAGCTGTTTTTGTGTGTGAATGAACGGCTGATCCGGCAAAAATCCACCATTATTTCTACCAACCTGAGTGTGGAACGGATCAAGGAGTCCTATTCTGAACGAACATTTTCACGTATTTTAGATTCCTATACTTTTATCAATCTGTTCACAGAAGAAGATATCCGCAAACAGAAACGCACACGTATCATTTCCAGATAATACCCCATAGTTATGGGTCTATTATATGCATATATGTTTATCAATTAATTTAAACCTGGAGGAAAATCATGCCAAACGACGAAAGAATTTTGGAAACCATGCCAACCGGTACTCTCGGACTGATTCCGACTGCAAGCTGTATGGAATTAGGAAAAAAAGTAGACAGCTATCTTTCCACCTGGAGAGAGCATCGCGAACACGAGCATCACAACGATATTGCTTTCAAGGAATATCACAAAGAAAGCTACATCATCGAGCCTCATATTCCACGATTTGGTTCCGGAGAAGCGAAATGTGTTATCAATCAGTCTGTCCGGGGCTATGACCTCTATATCATGGTAGATGTTACAAACTACAGCATGACCTATTCACTCTGCGGACAGACCAATCATATGTCCCCGGATGACCACTTTGCGGATTTAAAGCGTGTCATTGCTGCAGTCGGCGGAAAAGCCCGCCGTATCACTGTCATTCTTCCATTCCTGTACGAAAGCCGTCAGCACAGAAGAACTGCCCGTGAATCTCTTGACTGCCCATTAGCACTGCAGGAGCTTTACAATATGGGAATCGACAACATCATCACATTTGATGCTCACGATCCTCGTGTTATGAATGCTATTCCTCTGAATGGCTTTGAGAATGTAATGCCTTCCTATCAGTTCATCAAAGGTATCTTAAAGAACGTAAAGGATCTGACCATTGATGCCGAGCATCTGATGATCATCAGCCCGGACGAAGGTGCCACCAACCGTGCAATTTACCTTGCAAACGTACTTGGCATTGATATGGGTATGTTTTACAAGAGACGTGACTTCAGCCGTGTCGTAGACGGACGTAACCCGATCGTTGCCCATGAATTCTTAGGCTCCAACGTCGAAGGCAAAGATGTACTGATCATCGATGATATGATTTCCTCCGGCGAAAGCATGATTGACACTGCACGTGAATTAAAGAAGCGTAAAGCAAACCGTATTTTCGTTGTTTCTACGTTCGGATTATTCACAAACGGACTTGCTTCTTTCGATAAAGCATACGAAGAAGGCCTGATTTACCGTGTAGTAACCACAAACCTGATTTATCAGACTCCAGAGCTTCTCTCCCGTGAGTACTATATCAGCTGCGATATGAGTAAATATATTGCATATATCATTGATACTTTAAATCATGATTCTTCTATCAGCGATCTGTTGAATCCATACGATCGTATCAAGAATTATGTAAAGAAGTACAACGATGCAAAAAATGCGTAATTATTTCATGACAATCTCATAAAAAA
>UMIH01009441.1_pt1 | contig 12142 bp, 1 predicted proteins | sample 1965771 | NCBI WGS metagenome assembly UMIH01 (sample SAMEA4836120, study PRJEB28245) | human gut metagenome | biome: gut microbiome; material: fecal sample | place: Denmark | collected 2008
AAACTAAAACTAATAGTAATGATAGAGAATATGTAAATAGACGTCTTGCTCTTGCTAGAAAGTTCTATGATTACATAAATGCTTTTGAAGATGATTATGCAGAGAATAGAACTAAAAGATTAGTTCGTGAAAACAAGAACTCTTTTGATTTTATTATTCCTGATAGTGATTATCCTGATTATTTAGTTTCACGGGCTTTACAAGCTATGTTTGAAACTGAATATGGTGCAGCTTTATTTGAAGCTAATGGAGATAGATATTATAATCCTGATGATGATAGTATTTTACTTACTAAAGATCAACATGGAAATTCTATTTCTCCAATGCGTATTAAAACGACTCCTTTGCATGATATAATTAGAGCTGCAAAGAAAGTTAAAGGTTCTAGTATTGATAAAGCTCTTGCTCTAGCATATACTGAATCTACATTTGGTGTTAATCCTCATTTACGAGGTTTTCTAGGTCGTAAAGGTGAAACTTCTAAAGAAGATGTAACTAGAACGATGAATGAAAATCTTAAAGCATATAATGAAAGTGATACATATAATCCTGCTCAATTATTAGGATTAGATCATATAGATCCTGATAATGTTACTAAAGTTAATACGTATTTATCTAAATTAGTTGGTAAAGACACTAATGCTAAAGAGTTATTCGAATATGAAGATGATGGCTTTGGTGGTAGAAATATCAATCTAACTCGTAAAGGTGAAGAATACTTTGGTAAACGCCTTAATAATTGGTTAAGTGAAGGTAAACTTCCTAATGCTTTAGTAAATGGTATGATTAATGCTGAGAACTATGTTGAATCTTATGATCCTACTATTCAAGCTTTAAAGTATTTTCAAAAGAATCCTGTTAAATATAATAGTTCTATATATAAAGCAGAAGATGCTGGTCAAGATATTAGTAAAATGTCTGATGCTATGAAAAGCATTATTGGTCTTAGAAAATATAATCCTGAATTAGATATGTGGATAGAAAAGAATAAACGTTATGGTGGTACTGTTAAAACACTTAAAGGTAGACATAAACGTTATGATCTAGGAGGTGCTAGAGATAATGTTAATAGTGTTACTGGAAGTAGCTGGGGTGCAGATAAAGGTATTCAAGGAGCTGAAACTAAAAGCGGTTTAGCTAAAGGCTTAAAAATAGGTTCTACTGTAGGTGCCGCAGCAGGAAGTATAGTTCCTGGAGTTGGAACTGCAATCGGTGGAGTAATTGGAGGTATTATCGGTGGTGTTTCAGGTTTGATTAGTGGTATCTTTGGTGGACGAAGAAAAAAACGTAAAGCTAGAGACGCTGCCATTAGAGCAGATATTACTAAGAATTATGAGCTTGGTCAAGATGATATTCGTATTGATCAACAAGCTTTAAATGATATTACAATTAATACAAATCCTATAGATATTTATGGAGATAATCCTATACCTACAGGTAATACTCAAACTGTTAGTAATCAATATAATATGATTGGTACCCCTACAAAAGAAAATTATGAATTTGCTTTTAGATGTGGAGGTAGACGTAAAAGATATGCTGATGGAGGTTCTATAAATCAAGTTGCATCTAATGCAGCAATAGTTGAAGGACCTAGTCATGAACAAGGCGGTGTTTCTTATGGAGCAAATGCAGAAGTGGAAGGTGGTGAAGCAATACTTAATGGAAGTAATGCTGATTATATATTTAGTGATACTCTTAAGCTAGGAGATAGAACTTTTGCAGATATTGCTAAACCTCTTATGTTACATAAAGGTTATCTTGAAGATAAACTTGCTAAAAGTTCTGTAATGCTAGGTGGTCTTTTACGACTTACAGATCGTAGTACTTATGCTATAGATCGTAACACTAATGCTCGTAATACTGAAAAGCAATCTGCTAGACACAATAGACTTCTTGCTGAAATTAATGGAGTTCAAGCTAAATTGAATAATCTTTATAATCAACAAGAAGCTATGAAAGCTGAAGCAGGTAATATAGCAGAACCTAAGCAAGAATTTGCTCTTGGTGGTTCTATATTTGCTTGTGGAGGTAGACGTAAATATCCTACTGGAGGTTTAGCTATTCCACCTTTACAATCTATAGCACTTACTCCTCAATTGGCTGAAATGGATATTCAAACTGTATCTCCTATTACATCTACTGTAAACACAGGAGCTATGAGTGGTGCTACAATGGGAGCTAATATAATTGCTAATTTTATGGCTCAAGATGCTATGAATAAACGTCAAGCTGTTGTATCCGGATTACCTCCTCATATTAAAGATGCTGTGCTTAGTGAAGTTGGTATGAGATGTGGTGGAAGAGTTAAGAAAGCTGATGGAGGTTCTGTTCAAGTATCTCCTTTTAGTGATTTAAATATTCAAGTTGATAATCCAACTAAACAGATGATTAATTCTAATCCTTATCTTATGACTCCTATGATACTTAGAAGATGTGGAGGTAAAACTAAACGTTATGATTTAGGTGGATTTATTTCAGATGAGAGTGGTAATCTAATAGGTGCTGCTGGTAATCTTATAGGTAGTCTTATGCAAGGTCGTAGTAAACGTAAACTTGCTAAGAGCATTTCTGATATGCCAATTCCTAAAAGAGAATATCTTGATAATGTAAATCTTGAATGGGATATAAATACTGATGCTGCTAGAAGAGAAGTTATTGATCAAATTTCTGCTATTGAAGATTTTGTTAAATCTAATTCATCTAGTGCTCCTGTAGCAAGACAAGCTATGCTTAGAGCTAGAAGTAAAGGTGCTAGTGCTTTAGGTAAACTAAAACAAGATGAGTTAATGCAAGAACTTAATATTAGAAATCAAGCTCGTCAAATGAATTCTGAAATTGCTGCTAAGAACAAACAGATTAAATATGAAAATGAAGTTGATGCTTTTGAGAAAGCTAATCTTGCTGCTTCTTTATTAGCTGAAGGCAATACAGGTATAAGAGATGCTCTTGTAGGTTTGACAGGTGATGTTCAGAAGATGCTTAATGATTATACTCTTCTCAATGATAAGCGTAATTCTAATATATTACATCTATTATCTAATGATAAGTCTATAGGCTTCTTAAAGAATCTATCAGATAAACAAATATCAAGACTTTTCGGTAAAGATGCTGTAGCTCTTAAAGGTAAAAGATGTGGTGGTAAAGTTAAGAAAAGATATGGTGGTAAAAGATGTGCTTAATTAACTGCTGTTATAACTCCGGATTAACGTCCGGAGCTTTGTTGTATATACAAATTTAATTCTTATGGCAATCATAAATAGTATTGAAAATATAGTTGTTAAGTCGGGTAAAGACTTTAAACGTAATGAAATGCAAGATATGTTTACTCCTCGTGCTAGAATGATGGATCAAAATCTTGCAGTTATATCTTCTTTGCAAGAACGTGCTATTCGTAATGAAAACGCATATAATGAAATGGCTATTAAGATGTCTGAATATAATGCGATTCAAGGTGCAGATGAAGAAGCTCTTGCAGGTAAAATTAATGAAACTCAAGAACACATTAAAGCTAAAGTTGATGAAGATGGAGGATGGTTCTTTGCTGACACAGCTGTTAGCGATGGTGCTCGTAAGTTTCTTACTGATGAGGATGTTAAAACAATTCTAAGTAATAAAGCTCAATTTGATGCTCTTATGCAACAGAATGAAGCTAGTGATGCTCCTGAAGAATATAAAGCTGCAAATAGAGCTATGATTCTTGAGAAGTTTAATAAAGCTGGTGGCAGTCTTGGTGGTAATGGTAAACAAGCAATTACTGCATTTGGTACTGCTCTCGGTAAAGGTCACGATCGTTCTATATATCAAAAAGAGCTTCTTGAAATGATGAAAGCGTGGAAAGCTGATAAGCGTTCTGTATTTAATGCTGAATTTATTAAAGATGCTACTGATTTAATGAATATTCCCGGTACATCTGAACAAGTACAAGCTACTGTTCAAAAGATTATTGCTGATAGAGGTGGTAATCTTTCCGGGGTTCTTACTCGTGATAGTACAATTGAATCTGTAACAGAAGATGAGATTCGCGAGGTATTCACTGCGGTTCTATCAGCTAAACCTGAATTTAGAACAGCTATGGCTAAAGAAGCTGAAATTGATAAGTGGCTTAATAGTAAACAAGGTGGTACTAATAGTTCACTTGTAACTAACGCTCTTAAACAATATGTTGCTACTGACCCTAAGATGCAACAAAGTATGTTATCATCTTCTGATTTTACTAAGCTAACTAAAAAGCAACAAGCTATCGCTTTACAAGATCCTGCTGTTATTCAAAAGTATATTGATCAAGGTATGGCAAATAGTATGAGTGCTTTGCAGCAACAACCTAATGAATCTGATGAAGCTTATCAAACTCGTATGGGTGCTACTTATAATAAAATCTATACAGAGCAAAATATAAGTTCATTACTGAATATGGCTAAGATTGGTGCTTATACTTCTGTTGAAAGTAAAACTGATGTTAAGTGGTTTGATAATCTTCTTATTGATTCTCTTAAAGCTAAAAGAGAACAACTTGAAAAGATTAAAGGTCAAATGACTGAATCTATTGGTTTTACTAGAGCTAATCTTCCTGGTAATGCTATGATTGCCGTAGTAGACGCAAATATTAAAACTGCTACAGAAGCTTTAGATAATGCCAAGGCTACTATGGCTAAATATGAAGGTGCAGAAGATGATCAGTCTCGTTATCTCTATCAACAAGCTGAAAAATCTTACATTGATGCTCAAAACATTATTCAACAAAATAATGCTATTTATGATTCAATGTTTAGACAACTTGATGGTAATAATCCTGATCATAGTGAAGTTATTGAAGATACTAAAGCTGAGCTTTTAAGTTATTATCGAGGAGATAATAAAGATGAACTTGCAGCTGCTATTAAAAGTCTTAAACGTCCAGAAGATATAATTAATACTTTCTTACGTTATGGTGAAGGTTCTGAATTAAAAGACTTTAGAGCTAGTTTATCTTATACTGGATTTATAGATAAAGGTAAAGTTGATAAAAGTAATCTTACTAGATACTTTTTAACTGCTGCAAATAATGTAGGTATTAAACCGCAAACAACACCTATTACTTTATTTACTCCTATCAGTAACAATAAAGCTGCATTTAGTGATGCTCTCGATGGTGTTGCTAGACTTCTTGAAGATAACGCTGGTATTTGGAATTTTGCTACTGCAAGTCTTGGTGATGATCCTGAGAATGCTAAGTTCTTAGAAAAGGTTATCGGTATGCCTTTGACTTCTAGTGAAGATTTTAAAGATATATTTAGTTCTCGTAAGAGTGGTTCTGGTAATAACGCTGTATATCAGATGTCAGCTAGAAATCTATCTATTGGTTCTGATGCTACAGGTCGTTTATATTTGAAAGTTACTATACCAGCTCAAGGTGATAATCAAGTTCCTAGAGAAGCTATATTATATACAGATGATGATGGTGCTAATATGGCTCTTAGAGACGCTATGAGAAAAGGTGCTCAATGCTCATACAATCAAGCTATGACTAATCCTTATGATGCTTATCAAAGACAAACTGCTAATGAAATTATGGCGTTTAGTGGAAATGTTGAACAGCTTGGTGCAGATCTTTCTCGTATTACTAATCCTCAAGAACGTTCTCTAAATAGATTTAATACTATTGGAGATCAAATGGTAAGTAACGTATCGCAAGCTCTTGATGTTATAACTAATGATACTAACATTGATCCTCGTGGTAACTATTATCCTATAACATCTGGTGATTTTAAATATAATATTACTAAGCATCCTAGTGGTACTTATAGTGTTAATGTTCAAAAATATAATCCGGATTTGAATCGTTACGTTAATATTGAATACGCTAAAGGTTCTTTAAATTATTCTTTTGCTGATAATGTTTCTTTACGTAATAATTTGTCTGCATTGATATATAAACTTAATCATGGTAATGAACTTAAAGAAAACTTCATTCCTACTCAGTATCTTACTCCTCAGCAAAAGAGTGCTTATGATGTTTCTTATTGGTCTAATGATCCTCTTATGTTAAGATAATATGCCTAACGATAAAATGTATGAAGCAATACCTCTATTTGGAGAGGATGGTAAGATTCAATATAATGGTGAAGTTAAACCTATATTTGATCAAATAGGTTCTCAATCACCAGATAATCGTATGGATAATGACGAATATCTGAATCTTACCAAAAAGCATAACGGTAGCATAGGTATTACTCCTAGTAACTATCGTAATTATGTAGAGAGTCGTGCGAGAAATCAATCTACTTGGAATCGTATTGGTAACTCTCTTGTTCAAACTGTTGGAGAAATAATTGGAGGTACAATAGAAAGTGCGGGTTCATTACTCGCACTTCCTGCTAAACTTGTGGGAAGTGATGAAGCTTATACTCGTAACTTCTTAGAACGAATTGGTAATTCTATTAATGAAGGTACTAGAGAAGCATTTCCTATTTATATGACTGAACAAGCTCAACATGGTAGTTTGTTAGATCGTATAGGAGGAGGTGGCTATTGGGCGTCTATGGTTCCCTCTATATTAGGTAGTGCTGCTAGTATAATGCTACCTGCTCGTGGTGCTTCTCTATTACTTGGAAAAGCTTTTAGAGGGGCTGTTAATCTCGGAAGTAAATCTAAATACGTTAAAGATGTATTTGGTATTGCTAATGAAATGCAGAAAGCAAAAGCTTTAAGTGGTGCTAGTAAAATCGCTGATGTTTATGGTTCTGCTGTAATTAGTAGAGTACTTGATTCTTCACGTGAAGCTTATGGTACTTACGAACAAGAACGTGAATGGTTTCTTAATAATTATAAGAACTATGTTGAACGTGATGAAAATGGTAATGCTATTCTTAAAGCTCCGGGATTAGAAGAAGTTCCTTTAAATGATACTAATATCGAAAGTATTGCTGATAGATATGCAGATAATGCAGCTTCTAAAGGTTATTGGAGATCTATGTCTAATATAGCTTATGACGTAGTTGAATGGATGAATATCTTAGGTACTGCTAAAACTCTTACTAAAGCTACTAGAGATAACATTCGTAAAGCTATGGCAACTGGTGATAAATTTGCTATAGTTCGTACATTAAATGCTATACCCAATGCTGATAAAGGTCAAATTCTTAGAGCTATTGGAGGTTTCGCTGGAGGTTCTCTTGCTGAAATGGCAGACGAAATGACTATGAGCATTGCGATGCAAGAAGGTACTCATGCAGCTCGTAAAGATTTTGGTTTGCTTTCTGATACTGATGCTCTTACTGATTTTAGCATGAGAGCTAGTAGTTATCTTAAAGATCCTGATATTTGGACTGAAGGTATTGGAGGTCTTTTAGGTGGTGCCGGTATGCAAGCTATAATGCCATTTATTGAAACTAAGATTAATAAACGTGGTATTGAAAGAGAGCATGAATATCTTAAAGGTATTGAACGAGCTACAGAAGCTATGCGTTCAGGTCTTGACGGTATTGTTGAATCTCTTGCAGAAGGTGATATAGTTGGTGCTAAACTGAAAGAACAAGAAGCTATTCTTAATCAAGTTGCAGCTAATAGTCTTGATGGTTCACTTGAGTTCTATAAAGAGATGCTTAGAAACATGAGTGCTTCTCTTAAAGAAATTCAATCTATTAAAGATCGAAGAGATCGAGGTGAAGCTATTAGTGCCGAAGAACAAATTGCACTTGATAAAGGTGAATCTTTACTTGCAAATGCTGATTACTTTGAACAGACTCTTAATAAGATTGAAGCTGTTGAAGATATTTACAATAAACATTTCGATGCAGTCAATGGTACTACCGACAAAAATCTCTATGAATATCAACGTCGTATTGCTACTCTTGAAGCTCAAAAAAGACTTAATGAACTAGAACTCGAAGCTATTACAGCTAATCCTGCTGAATATCAAAAGCGTGCTGCTGAATCTAAAGAGTATCTTAGTAATTATGTTGATTCTAAATATACAGACGATAATATTCGTATAGCTAAGAAAGCTGATATAAATACTTATGCTGAAAATAATGCAACTCTTGAAGATGCTAAAGCTGCATTAAGTGTTTACGATAAAATGATTGCTAGTCTTAAGAAACAAATAAGTGAACTTGAAAATGCAATCACTAATGCTCCTAAAGATGTTACTGCTGAACAATTATTAGGTCTTAAAATAGCTCTTAAAGGTGCTAATAGTAAACTTGAATCTTACAATAAAACTCTTAGTGATATTAGTAATATTCGAGATACAGCGACTAAAAACATTGAAGCTCTTAATTTAAATAAAGATGATAAAGAGGCTGCTCAACAAGCTAGAACTCTTTTATCTAATCTTACTAATCCGGAAGAAGCTAAGCGATTCTATGAAAATAGAAGAACTGCTATTGATGCTGAACTTGATTATTATCGTAATGGTAATGGATTTGAAGATATTAAAGATCAAATAAAATTATATGAAGATGAAATCAAAGCTTCTACTGATAAAGATCTAACTGATGAACTTAATACGTATCAAACTTCTGAAGCTTTACAAGCGGATGAATCAAAGTTCTCTGATTCAGACACAAGAAAAACTGCATATAATGCCCGTCTTGCTAGACTACAAAGACAAGAATCTGACACTAAAGCCGCTAATGCTCGTAGAGAAGCTGCACTCAAAGCAGAACAAGAACGTCAAGCGAGACAACAAGAAGAACGTGATGCGCTTGCAACAGAAGAAGATTCAAATGCTGCACCGATAGGTAGTGGTACATTCGGTAGATCTTATAGGGAATTTGAAGGTATTAAACCTTTATCCAATGAAGCTTCTAGTCTCTATAATGCACTTATGTCTGAATCTCAAGTTACAGATTCACCTCTTGCTAACGTTATTGAGAATAGACGTAAAAGCAAATCTCTTACTTCTAAAGATGCAATGCTTCTTGAAGAAATTAAAGAATTCAATGATGCTACTAATAGAGCTTTAGATAATTCATTTGATACTCTTACGACTACAAATCTTAAATGGATTGTTACTCGTATTGCTGCTAAATACTCTATATTCGATAATATATTCTTTGGTCGTAGATTCAATTGGATTGACGCTGTTACTAAAACAGAAGTTGAATATGCGCCCAGTGTAAATAACGGTGATCTTAGTGCTGAACTTAATAGTTATTTGTGGCATCTTAGTCGTTATACTGCTCAAGTTCTTGAACAAAGTGGTAGACCTCTGCCTAGTTTCCTAGCTGATGTTCACTTTGGTTTAAGTGAAACTACAAAGAGTGATATTAATGCTCTTACTAACAAAATTATGCAGGAAGCTAAGAGTATGCAAACTAAATTTGATATTATCAATAATACTATAGAAGATAACTTAGGTCGTAAGAATCCTAAATATGCTTTATATGTATCTATTGGTGGTGTTGAATATAGAGTGCTTAATACTCCGAATCCTCGTAAAGATGTTGGTATTGTTATTGAAGGTTTTGAGAATCAACTTAATCGTTATGTGCTTACTCCCGCTAATATGGCAACTCCTAACGATGATTATATTCTCATTGCTAGACAAACACAAAGCTCCGCTCCTGACCAGTCCTTGCCTCCTACCGGGGGCTACAAAGCTCAACAGAGTTCCACTGATGAAACTATTACTCCTAAAACTGAGATTACAGAGACTGTTTCTAGTGCTAATGGTATTACTACTGAATTTGTAAGTGATGAAAGTTCTACTAATACCGATGATGCACCAATCGAGTTTGTAACGGCTTCAAATCAGCCCCTTATAGACTTCAAAATCGAGGGCATTGATACTAAATCCATGCTTGAATTTTTAACGTCTCTAATGAGCCAAGAGGGGGTAAATTTGGCACTATTCGACACGGATTTGATAAACGCTTTAGTGCTGATTCCAAAGCTGCTTAGAAACACTAAAGTTGGTAGTAAATACGCTTCTGATGCTTATATTAAAGCTCTAATGAATAAGTACTTTACAGACGCTAAACTTACCGGTGTTGAAACTAAGATTATTGAAACTGCTAAGAAAGTTGCAGCTGCTGTTAGTATTAATATCGATGAAGGGGGAAATTCAATTCGATTGAATACTGCTGAAAACTGTCGTAATGCTATCAATGCTCTTGATAATCTTAAGAGTTTATATAAAGATGAATCTAAATGGCAATCAGATATGCAATCTCTTACAGATGCTTTGAATACTGTTTATGAATCTGATCTTGTTGCTAAGTTTGCACAAGTTCTTACTCAATCTAAAGATTATAATTCTGATGCTATTGCTATACGTCTTGATGAAACTCTTCATAACAAATTTGCTATAATTGCTCAAGACTTAGGTGGTATCTTTGTTGATAATCTTAATCTCTTTAGTACACTTGTTGCTTTTATTAGTGATAGAAGTGGTTTTAGAATTAATAAGATTAACTATTATGATCTTGTTAATGGTATGCGTGAATATCGTGGTGATAATTACAAAGAACTCATACCTGAAATCATGTCTATTATGAATATTACTAATTATCTTCATAATGAATTTAAGAATAGACGTGATTACTATAGTGCTAGATTTGCAGTAACTAAAGATGCTACTTATAAAGAGCTTTATAATAATTATAATTTCTTTTATGATCTTATAGATGTTGCTCCTACTAATGGTTTACCTTTAACAGAAGCTCAAGTTCTTGATTTTATTAATCGTACACCTGAGATTAAAGGTAGAACATATCATGAAGGTCTTGATATTAACTTTAGTCCTAACGGTGCTCCTGAGAATATTCTAGGTAATAGTACTGCTACTAACTTAGGTATTTATGAGTTACTTGATGGTATTAAAGAAGGTGATGAGGTTACTGTAGTTCAAACTGATTTAGAAGAGAATCCTAATAGAGCTTCTTATGATGTTGTAATGAATCGTAATGGTAAAGAGTATAAATTAGGTTCTATCCCTAAACTCGAAACTATTACAAATGGTATAGCGTATACAATTCAAGGTGCGAATGGTGTGTATTATCCACGTAAATTTGCATTTACAGATGATATGGCTAAGACTTTTGCTGAATATCAAAGAGAGCTATTTAGATTCATGTATCATTACGATATTGCTTTTAATCCTCGTAATAATATATCTGCTAAAGATAGAGAGAACTCTGAACGTAACATTGATATTATCTTTGATCAGTTTAGAAAAGATCGCTTTAAGAAGCTAATGGATACACTTAAAGAACTTGTGTATTCTAATCTTACATCTAAGCAGATTAAAGATATTATGAATAGTCAGACAATGATCGGAGTTGTTGATTCTGAATATACAGGTGATACTGACGGTGAAATTTCTATTGATAATGTAGCTCTTTCATTTAATCAAATATATCAAATTTGTACTGATTTATTTCCTGCTTCTAGGATTAATCATTCAAATATGGATAGTATTATGAATGCTACGGCTATTACGAAACATTTCAATGACGCTGTTAATCGTCATGAAATGATCTTTCGTAATAATCAAGCTATTCGTAATGATATTCGCTTTACAGGTTCTAATACTTTTAGAATAAGTCATATTAGTGCTGGTAGAATACTAATTAATGATGAAGCTCGCAACGAAGATCATGAAGCTAAACATGGATTACCTATTATGCATCATCGTAATTCTTTATTAGATTCTATTAAGCCTACTAAAGATGTTCTTGATTCTAAAGGTAAACCTAGAGTTCAAATACTAGCTATTGATGAGAATGGTGTTGGTAGAGATCCTAAAACTGGTGGTATTGTTCAGAATATAGATAAGTTTGCAACACCTCATGTAGCTGATACTTTTATTGGTAATAGACGTCATGAAGTTGTTGTTATACCTCAAACTGATTCACTCAATACTGTATTCCCTATATATCCTAATACTATTATGGGTTCTATCACTGATAAAACAGAAGAAGCTCGTATTAGTAAATTAGGTAAATATACAAAATATATTGGTGATGCTATTAAAGAAATTCTTGCTCTTAATACTGGTAATATAACTGAAGCTAGGCTTGATATTTCTAATAGACTTCAAAATATTATTATATGTAATGAACGTAGTAGTGCCGTTCAAGATGATATTTATTTTCAATCTGGTAACAATGGTGATGGTAGTAAACGTTATGTAATGCTCAAAGCTGTTCTTGGTGAT
>UMIH01018073.1_pt1 | contig 11963 bp, 9 predicted proteins | sample 1965771 | NCBI WGS metagenome assembly UMIH01 (sample SAMEA4836120, study PRJEB28245) | human gut metagenome | biome: gut microbiome; material: fecal sample | place: Denmark | collected 2008
AAGCCATCAAGGCTGGTAAAGTTCCAGAAGAGAAATAATGTAAGTAACGACGTCAAAGACTGTTAAACAAATATCCCCTTAAAACTGGCATCCCCCGTATGGCAAACACCATACGGGGGATGTTTTTGTGCTGCTGATTCTCAAAGATGCAAAGTGTGGACTATAGGAAAAAGTGCCCAAAAACTTTCCTACTGATTCCTTCAATAGAGCGATGCAATTCTCCAAATCCATAGGGACGATCAAGCAGGCGCTGTAAGATAAAAATTTTCCATTTATTACCAATGAGCCTAATGGTAGTAGCTACAGGACAAGCAGGAAGTTCGTCTTTAGTTAACATAGCGACTCTTTTCCGAAGTTGTTAGTTAGAAGTTTACTGTTGTGTCTTCGTGATGCATCATGGTTACTGCACCATTGTCGATACATCATCATGGTTAATGCGCTTTCTTCAATTTACTATGGGCAATACACCAGGTTAAATCTAAGCTTAATTCGATCCCATAAAAGATATTCCAAATGGCGTATGCCTTTCAGGATCCTTCAGCAATTATCCCGACCAAAAAACAATAACGGATATTTTTACGTTTATAAACGATCACCACATCTATCCTTGCGTGGCTGCCTGGTGTTCGTTTGAGGAAATAGGCAAAGCACATCGTGCTATGGAAAATTCAGATCTAGTAGGGAAAGCAGTGGTTGTTTTCGGTTAATTTTGAAATTTAAATGGCGGTTCCAATGATCTGCCATAGTTGCTTGGCAGTTTCATCCCTAACAGACATAACTGTTTAACAGCTTCGTTCCTGACATGCATAGTTGCTTAGTGGCTTCACTTCTAACATATATTCTGCGCTTCAATGCATTGTTCCTTTATTCCGGCTTCAATACTTCACTCCATAAAAGCAAGTGGGACTGAAAACTTTTGTTTTCAGTCCCACTATCGGGATTCAGTTCACTATGTGAGTGATTCTGATTGAGCGAGGTATTGTCTGTTACACAAAGCTGACTAGTTCGTCTGTCACACAAAGCTGACTAATCCAGTTTGCTGTAACGCTCCTTTAATCCTGTAACCGCACCACTTCTTTAATCCAGCTTGCCGTAGCGCTCCTCGGTGATCTGATCAAGCGTTTTGCCCTGAGTCTTAGGACACCAGATAACACCTACGACCAAGCTGATGAGCAGTACGACGCACATGATAACTGCGGCAGGGAAGAATCCAGCAGGATTTGCAGAGATATCACCCATGATGGCACCTACACCAACGAGTGACCAAATGCCCAGCGCGCCACGAACTAAGAAGAACATAATACCCTGAACGCCGCCACGGTATTGGGTTGGGAACAACTCGGTGCCCCACAAAGCGTAGAAACATTGTGCTGAAAAACCAGCGGAAACGCCCCACAAAATAACGTATGCCCAAAGAACCCAGCCCATAGAAGCGCTGGTGCCGTCCTGAAGAGCAATACCGAAGATTGCAATGCATACCCAAGAGAGCAACGCAAGCAAAGCAGAGATGCCAAACAATACGCGATGGGAAACCTTGTCGCCCAATTTAGAGAAAACAATGAGCGAAAATGCAGCAACAAGAATCCACTGAACGATACCAAGCAGGCTCTGACCAGTAGAGTCAATATTGCCAGCAGCAGCATAGAGGTAAGGCATGAACTGACCGTTGGTGCCTGCAGCCAGGTTCCAGGTCAGATACACTGCTACCAAGAAGATAATGGTCTTTACGTTAACGGAATTCTTTAAGGCATTTGCCATCATGCGACCAAAGCTTACATGCTCGGTAGTATCCTGCTTGTCTGCCCAGTCTTGGGATTCTTGGAGTTTACGCTGAAGGTTCCAAGCAACAAGAGCAACAACAAACAGAACAATAAAGAGAATGCGCGTTGCCAGCATGCCATCAAAAGGTCCATAGGTACCTGCAGGAAGTAGAGTTTTACCGTCGGCAGCAAAGCCGGGAATGATGAAGCTCATAATCAGCGAAAGGGCAAATACAATAGCAGGACCGCAACTCCAAGCGAACTGGCTAATACCAATATTGGAAGCGCGGCTTGTGGAAGACGATGTTTCTGAGATGTAGCTCCATGAAGCAGGAACACCTGCGCCTACCGACAAACCTGAAATTACAACGCCCACAACAACCATAGGCAGATTTACTGCACAGGCAGCAATTAAAACGCCCAGTGCGTAAACTAAGAGGTTGTAGCGGTAGATAATGGTACGACCGAATTTGTCGGTCAAGAAACCGCCAATCAAAGCACCAACTGCAGCACCGAAGGCATTTGCGCCGATTGCGCCTAGAATAGCGGTCCAGGTTGCTCCGAATCCAAAAGCTGCTGCCCAAGCGGTAAGTGCAGTACTGCTTGCGACGATACAGCCTGAATCCAGGAAGTTGGTTAAGGAAACCGCCATGGTTCCCTTGCGTTCTTGAGATAAAGCCATTACGTTTCTTTCTGATCGGGAATAAAACTAGCGAGATTAACAAAGGTTGGTTTATGGGATAGACAAACGCTTTGTTAATCTAAATGAAAGGCACAGGGCAAATCAACAGAAACAGGAGAATTGTCTTCGTTCGTTTCCATTACACTTGCCATGAAATCCCACCATTTTTTACAAATTTCGGTGTTGGCGGATTCGTTGTAGCGTTCAGGATCATCGAGTTCGATATAGCCAAATAAGATATTGGTTTCTTCGTCGATAAAGATCGAGTAATTATGTCCGCCATATTCGTGAATCATATCTGCCATTTCTGGCCATAATTCGTTGTGACGTTTTTCGTATTCTTCGGCAAACCCTGGGTAGAGTTTCATTTTGAAGCCCGAAATAACGCGACCTTCTGCTGTTTTGCGAATTGCCATGCTTACCTTCTTTCGGATTCTCTTGAGCTACCGGAACACAGCGTTCCGGTAGCATTCGTCGTAGGAGCCTACCAGTCCGAAAGCCGGCGAGCACCCGTTGAACGTTTCGTCTCTACTTCTCGTCCAAAAATGCCAGATTGGGCTTCACGTTGAAGTCGTGACACACCTGGAGCAGCTGCGCGTCGGAGATCAGATACCCAGGCTCGGCACCTCCGTTTGCGGCACGTGCGGCCAAGTAGAGCCCCGCGGACTTTTCGATAGTATGCATCATTCCGAACGCCGCATCGAAAGTGTCGCCCGACACAAACATGCCGTGCTGGGTCCATACCACTGCGTCGTAGCGATCCATTAGATCTGCCGTGGCACGGGCGATCTCGGCACCGCCAGGCACCATCCAGGGCACAAGTCCTACGCCCTGCGGGAAGATGATCACACATTCGGTCATAGACTTCCAGAGGATGCGCGTCCACGTGCGCGGATCAGGTTCGATAAGCGTGGACAACGTTATGATGTTGGGGCAGTGCGCGTGGTAGATCACGCGGCTGGCACCATCGGTGGCCGCTAAACGCACGCTGTGATTCATGAAGTGGGTGGGGAACTCGCTCGTGGGCTTGCCGCCGTTCTCGAGACCCCATACGATACGCCATGCGTCACCAGCGTCGTTGATCTCCACGATGCCCAGGCAGTCGGCTGGGTGCAGTGGTACATTGCGCATGAACTTGCCCGACCCGGTGGTCAAAAAGTACTCGTTGCGAAGATTGTCCGCCTGCACGCCCATCGGCGTCCATAGGCGATCGAAGGAAAATTCACCCTTGCATGCCGCAACATCTTCATCGGTCAAGCGGTAGGTGAGGTTACCGCCGTTTGCTTCATGCCAACCCTGGTCGAACCCATCTTTACACATCCGCACAAAGGAGCGCAGGAAGGGCTGCTGCTCTACCGACATCCCGTCAGCGCCGGCCTTCGCGGTGTCTCCCCCCATCTCATGCGTTTCTTGCGCGTCATCGGAAAAACCCATGTTGTCCCTTTCTTCTTTACTCTCGATTTATCCCTCTTGGAAAGAGGGATGCCGATGGCGTATTGTATGCTCCGCTCATCGGCTGAAAATACTTCTAGCAAACAACCTCGACCGGCACGTTCAAGATCTCAGCGACCTTCAAGATAGTGCCTGTCCAGCTGCCTTGCGCCGCAGCGAAATGATGTGTGGGGCCGCACTCGCACCAGCGGTTGTTCCATTCGCGTGCGCCTATGGAGAAGCGCGTGCGGAAGGTGGTGTCACCGTTTTGCAGAGTGGGGCCGTCCTCGATAATGCCTTCGCTTACGATGAACTTGAAATGCCCGTCGGCATCCTGCGTGATGGCCAAGTAGGTGACCGGGCCTGGCTTCGGATAGAAGCGCGTGAGGAAGCCGCCGCCGGTCTTGCCGTGGAACACCGGAACGATCTCCATCGAGGCCTTGTGTGCTGTGGAGAAGCAGGCGTCGCCTGAACCAGAGTGTCCAATGAGTACCACGTCGTCATTGAAGTCGAAGGTGTAGAACTCGGAAAGCTGGCAGGCACCTGAGATGATCTTCATGATGCTCATGCCCATGGCAACCTTCATGTCGCCTTCTACTGCACATACGGTGCCCTGCTTGATGAGCATGGAGAACGCCGGGATCAGCATGGAGTCAAGCACGCCGGCCTTGCCCTGCGCGAAGCCATCGTAGTGGCTGGCAACCAGGCCCAGGTGCTCGTCACGTACCCACTGTTCGAAGGCTAGCACGTAGCGGGCCATTTCGCGGATGCTTTCCTCTTCGTATTCGCCTTTGATTTCGAAGGTGTTGTGAATATCGGCAATCTTTGCAGCTATGGCATCTTCGTCATTTACGTCATCGGCGATGGCCCACATGCGCTCCCAGTCAAACTGCTTGGTGTAGAGGCCCATGCGGTTGTAGAGGTTAGTCTCGTCAATGTAGAGGTCCATCATGCCGGGGTACGGCCTGCCAATCTGAGCGATGTTGGTATCGCGGAAGCGGCGGCGCACCTGTGCGGCCAAACACCAATCCTCGATCTGGGCAGCGGCCTCAGGGTCACCGCCTTCAACGACACCCGTAATCACGGCGTGACGCTTGCCGGCGCGGTTGAGGTCGGCAATCATTTCGCCTACGGCTCCGCCCGCATAGCCGGTGCCCAGCCATTCAGCAGTGCCCGCTGTGTCAAAGTCAAGGCAGCGCAGCTTCTGCAGGTTCACCACCACGATCGGTACGTCCAAATCGCGCACGGCAGGCAGCATGTTATAGCTGGTGCAGTAGGTGAGTAACTGCAAGATGACCAGGTCCACATCCGCTGCACGGAACATATCGCCTGCAGCTTGTGCCTGTTCCTTCGTGGTAACCAGGCCACCATCGATGAGCTCGACGGTTTCAGGCAACGTCTTCTTGAATGCGGCATACTGTTCTTCAAATTCGGGTACCAGCTCCGGGAACTGGGGCAGGTACGCCTGCAGCGCGATGGAGAACACGCCGACTTTTGCTTTTGTCTCTACTAGCATAGGCAACCTCCTGTTGTCTGTTTATCTGCTGTATTCTATCTACTACATACGCGGTTAATGTCGCGTGCGATGTATTCATCTACTTCTGCGGGTTAACCATGTCGATATCGAAGGATACGCGGATCATATCGCGTGCTGCCTGTAGGTCTTCGATCTGGTCGTCGGCGATCATTTGGACGATCAAGTTGCCCAGACTCGTGCCCTCCACGGGACCAGCGAATACGGGAATACCGCATGCTTTGGTAGTTAGCTCGTTTAAATAAGAATCCTGGCATCCTCCGCCAACAATATTGATGGAGGTATAGGTCCGTCCTGTAAGCGAAGCCATTTCTTCAATAGATTCGGCATAGCAGGTAGATAAGCTTAAGTACATGCAGCGCATCAGTTCGCCGATTGTGGTAGGTATATCCTGCCCCGTTTCAAAACAGGCTAGGCGAATTTCATCAATCATCGAATCAGGCGCCAAAAAGCGATCGTCATTAACGTTGACACGCGCCTCGAAATGCTGCGCTGCTTTTGCTTCTTCGATGAGATCGCCAAAGCCCATCTCATGGGTTGCGCCTTTAAATGCGGGAAGTTCAACTTCTTGGGCGGATGGTTCTTCTGAAGAAGAATGTTCTTCTTTGCCCGCCACATAGGAAACCCCGTTGAGTTCACGACGAATAGATTGAATCATCCACAAGCCCATAATGTTTTTCAGAAAGCGGAAACGCAGATCGTAGCCACCTTCGTTGGTGAAATTCTGAAAACGGGATGCATCGGAAGTGATAGGCCCCTCGTTCTCTACGCCGAGCAAGCTCCAAGTGCCTGACGAAAGGAAAACCGCATCGTCATCACGTGCAGGAACCGCTAAATAAGCGCTGCCCGTATCGTGAGTGGCGGGTGCGATTATGCGAGGAGAATAGCCAAGTGCTTTCTCGATCTGAGGCAAAACGGGACCTAAATCGGTGCCTGGCATTACCACATCGCAAAACATCTCGGAAGGAATGCCAAATGCGTCAAGAATGGTCTGATCCCATTGTTGGGTTCGAGCATTCAAAAGGCAGGTGGTAGTTGCGTTGGTGTATTCGTTAACTTTGGTTCCCGTAAGAAGGAAAGCCAAATAGTCGGGAATCATCAAGAAGCTTTTTGCTTGTTCAAGCTGCTCAGGATGTTCAAGCTTAAGGGCAAGAAGCTGATAGATGGTATTGAAAGGTTGGCGTTGAATGCCTGTTCGGCGATATATGGCATCAGGCGCCATAATACGATCTGCGATTGAATACATACCATTGGTGCGTTCATCGCGGTAGGCTACTGCTTCTCCAATAAGGGCGTCCTGCTCGTCGAGCAAAACAAAATCAACACCCCAGGTATCAATGCCGATGGTTTTCGGGGTAAAGCCCGCTTCTTTGCATTTTGCTAGGCCTGCTACGGTCTCCCGGAACAACATATCGATATCCCAGCAATCATGACCATTGATACGCTTTTGAATATTGTCGAAGCGGTGAATTTCAGTGAGTTCAATATGGCCTTCGTTGACGGTGCCAATCACGACACGTCCTGATGAAGCACCAATGTCAACAGCGGCATAGCAATCCGAATTAGTTGTTGAAGCCATTTAGTTGCCTCCTTCCTCGATACCGATTTGAACAATCTGCATCACGTTTGTTGGGCGAGGGGAAGGAAGCGAAGGATCCACCCCGGCATCATCAGTGTTGGGAGAAGTTGTTCTGTCTCCGAGGGTAAATACGGCAATATCACCTTTATGGACATAGCCCTTTTCAATTACAACTGAACGGGCTTGTTCAAGAATAAAAGAAGCATCGCCCACCACTTTGCCAAGAAGAGGAATAACGCCCCAAGCAAGTTGTAAAGAGCGTCGGTTTTCTTCGGTAGGTGTTACTGCATAAATTGGTGCATGAGGACGATAATTCGATACCAGACGTGCGGTGCGTCCGGTCATGGTGGGGGTAACAATGCAGGAGGCACCTACATGTTCGGCAGCAGTAACCGCGGCTAATCCCACAACGGCAGAGATGCCATTGGGTTCTGCGGCACGATTAGGGATGGAACCCTGTTTGTAAAGATGCGGTTCTGTTGCCTCTGCTATTTGTGCCATAGTTTGTACGGCAGGAACGGGATACATGCCAATTGCGGTCTCTCCCGAAAGGGTGAGCGCGTCGGTGCCGTCGTAAATAGCGTTTGCAACGTCTGCAACTTCGGCGCGTGTGGGACGCGGATTGTGAATCATGGATTCCAACATTTGGGTTGCCGTAATCACAGGGCGATAGGCTTTATTGCAGGCTTTGATAATAGTTTTTTGTAAAAGCGGCACCTGATTAGAGGGCACCTCAACACCAAGATCGCCTCGTGCCACCATGACAGCATCAGAAGCTGCAATAATTTCATCGATGTGTTCTACTGCACGAGCATTTTCAATTTTCGCAACAACGCGAATGGCACTACCGCCGTGAGAGACAAGAAACGAACGGATAGTTCGAACATCTTCAGCGCAACCTACAAAAGAAGCAGCAACAAAATCTACTTTTTGCTCGATAGCAAAGAGAAGATCAGCTTCATCTTGTTCGGTCATGACAGGTAAAGGAACATTAGTTCCTGGAAGATTAAGCTGCTTGCATTCGCCAAGCATACCTGAATTTTGAACGGTGCACTGGATTTCGATGCCGCGCACACGGTCTACTGCAAGTTCGATCAGGCCATCATCCATCAGGATTATGGTTCCAGGCTCAACATAGTTATAAAGACCGGGAAACGTTTGGTGGATACGTCGTGAGGTTCCTAGGATGTCTTCTTCGGTAAGAAAAATGTTGTCTCCGGCACGAAGAAGAACAGGCTTGCCGCCTTCTAGTTTTCCCGTGCGAATACTGGGACCTTTAGTGTCAAGCATAATCGCGCAGGGAGAATCAAGTTCACGTCGAACCTTTTTGAGCCTATCCATGCGTGCTTTATGTTCGGCGTGCGAGCCGTGGGAAAAATTACATCGCGCTACATCCATTCCTGCTTGCAAAAGATTTTTGAGCGCAGATTCTGAGTCAACTGCGGGACCCAGTGTGCAGATAATTTTTGTTCGTTTTGCCATAAGTACTGTTCGCCTTTCAGTAGGAGCGAATTTCGGCTATTGGCGGAAATAGAATACCTACGGGCAGAACCGCAGGGTTGCTAATCCGCTAACAGCTTGAAATTAACCGCTCAAGGGCAACATTACTATTGTAGGGCAAATTAGTTATTCTGCAGCTTTTTTTGACTACAAAACAAAGAAGGTGACATGAACTATGCCTATCCTTCTTTGTTTTGTGGAATGAAATCGAAGAGATGTCTTAAATGGAGATCTAAATGGGACTAAAGCACTTAATTATTCTTGGTAGGGATAACTATTGATAAGTTCACTTACCGTCACAAAGCGATAACCCTCTTCTTTCAACTTAGGTAAGGCTTGTTTGAGGGCGGCAACGGTTTCTGAACGATCGCCACCACCATCATGCATGAGAATAATTTCGCCGGGTCCAGCGCTTTTAATACGCTGCGCAATTGCGTCTGCTCCTGGTTTCTTCCAGTCGCCCGTATCGATATTCCATCCAATTTCTGCATTGATAAGACCATTTAAGTCACTTGCAACCGATGCATCGAAGTTTCCGCCTGGTGAACGGAACATCAAGCTGGCGTCTTGTCCTGTAGCATCCTTAATTGCTTGCAGGCCCTTTTCGACCTCCTGTTTACGTTCGTCGCTTGACATTAAGATCAAGCTTACGCCTTGGCCACTGCCTTCAGCATGGTCCCACGTATGGGTTCCGATTTCGTGTCCTTCGTTTGCTGCACGCTGAAGAAGGTCTTCGTGTCCTGAGATCTTTTGACCAACTGTAAAGAAGGTTGCTTTCGCGTCGTATTCTTTAAGGGTGTCGAGAATGGCGACGGTTGAGGTATCCCAAGGGCCGTCGTCGAAGGTGAGGGCAATAACCTTGTCGCCATTGGTGTTTACGTTGTAGTACTGTACAACGCCGTTAACAGGCTCTTTGGTGGTAACCTCTGCTGTTTTACCGGACTCATTGCCCGTGCGCACTACTTTTTCGCCGGGTTCTCCTTTTTGGGTGTACAGATGAACTGCTCCAGTGCCTTGTACTTCAAGGGTGGGTTGGAGGGCTTGAGGCTCGCCTTCGGTATATTCCTCTGTGATATCAGAACCGTTGGTAAGGGAGATGTCGTCACCTTCATTTAAGCGGGTGGAAAAATCTTCGGTACCTTGACCGTTGATGGTAGCAGTAGCGCGCGTACCTTCGCCTTCGCGCATGACCGATCCGTCAACAGCAACATAGTTTCCAGGTGTTACAGAAACCGTATTGGTGTCAAGCAGACCTTCGATAGTGCGTTGCTGACCTTCGATGGTTTGCTGTTGTCCGTTAATGGTTACACTAACAGCCTTGTTGGCATCCCAGGTAGTAAAAGCGAAAATGCCAATTGCTACCACCGCTACAGCAACCGCGCCAGCAATAAGCTTGTTGCGCAAAGATCCTGAAGGTTTGCGACGGGTGCGTTGGGCGCTGAGATAGCGTTCGGCTCCGAAATCAGACGATTCAGGTATGCGACTGGCGGCACCTTGAGGGCGTTGGGCAGCGCTGGTACGAGCGCTGCGTTTCTGCGAGACGCTTCGGCGGGTGGGAGATGCGTTTCGATAAGCATCTTTTGTGTCTTGTTGCGGCATGGCACCGCTTGCAGATGGTGTTGCCTGCTGAGGTATGGGACCGCTTGCCGCTGGAGCATCTTGTCGTGGAATCTGCCCACTCAAAGTCGCCTCACCAACGCGTGGCGTTCTACTCGTGCGTGAAGGATTAGCATTCGAACGATGCGTGTTGCGGTAGGTAGGCTGCTTTATGTAGGCAGAGTCCTGAGCTGCTTTTGGTTGATTAGTGTAACCAGACTCTTCAGGATGACGAGCCCAATAGTTTTGCCTTTGGTCAGCTGCTTTATTTTTTTGTGCCTGGGCATAGCGTTGAGCAGGCGAAGGCGCGTTTTGATTAGGATCGTGTGCGCTATACATTTCGCGTTCGCGTTCAAGTTCATCGCGCGCATGAGGGACGCTCATTCGCTGTGAGGCAGATACGCGTGAAGAGTTAGCGCGATGCGATGGGTAGGGCGTACGTGGCGAATAAGACGCGCGCGAAGAGGCTCGACGAGTAGGATGATTATGTGGATCGTTTTGCTGCGTCATTTTTTTTCAACCAAGAAATGTCGGGTAAACGGATACTAGCTCAGGTTCGTTTTGCCTTGAGCGCCATTGAAGCGCTGTGCTCTTAGAAAGGGCATAACAAAACGTTCTTCGCGTTGCTCATTGTACTCGGAGCACCCTATAAATAAAGAAACAATTTATAAACGTTACTAAAATGGTGTCTATTTCAACTTTGGGTTAAAAAGAAAACCCTTCGAGAGGTGTCGAGGGAGCTATTAAGAAAGATATCGAGGGAGATATTTCATCGAAAAGTACTTGCTTAATATACCCCATGGGGGTATATAATACGGGCGAAAACTAGAGAGAAAAGCGAGTACGAATGAGTGAATGTCATTTCAAAGAGACCGAGCGTGCCGATAAGCTCCAATCAGATGTAAAAAAACGCCTGAACCGTGCAATAGGTCAACTTAACGGTGTTAAGAACATGATCGATGACAATCGTTATTGTGGCGATGTGTTGACTCAACTTGCAGCGGCGGAGAGCGCGGTGCATTCAGCTGCAGAGCTAATCTTGCGCGACCATTTAGAAACATGCGTAAAGGATCGAATTCGTCGTGGAGATGATGAGGTTATTGAAGAGGCAATGCGCCTCATTAAAAAGTTCGCACGTTCGTAGATATCTCGCGGGCTTTCATAAAACTCGATTCTGAAAGAGTCGATCAGCATGAGAGCATTTGCGAAAGTAGGTGAAATATGCCGATTAAGCAGACCTTTGATGTAACGGGAATGACGTGCGCCGCGTGTTCTTCCCGCGTAGAAAAAACAACTAATAGGGTAGAAGGAGTTCGCAAGGCAAACGTTAACCTGTTGAAAAATTCGATGGAGGTTGAATTCGAACAGGACGCTAATGTTTCCCTGGTAACGCAGGCGATAGAAGCTGCGGTCGACAAAGCGGGATATGGCGCCATTCCGCGCAATCCTGATCGAGGAGGTACGCCTACCCAGTTGCCGTTAGGGCAAGAGGGGAATCTGCATCACGAATCATCGGGTTTTGATTTAGATGATCAGGGTCGGTTTGCTTCTTCCAACACTCAAGAAAATACCGTAATAGCATCAAATATTGCAGAGCAGGAACGTAAAGCTATCTTTAGGCGATTGATCATCTCCCTTATTTTTATGGTGCCCCTTTTCTATATTTCTATGGGACATATGTTTGGCTGGCCTCTTCCTTCGTTCTTCTTGGGTCCAGAAAACGCGATGGTATGGGCCCTTACTCTTTTCGTCTTACTTATCCCGATTTTGTGCGTGAACTTCAAATTTTTCCGCGTTGGGTTTCGGGCGTTGATTCACGCTTCTCCCAATATGGATTCTCTTATTGCGCTTGGTTCAGGGGCTTCAACTCTCTATGGCTTT
>UMIH01006928.1_pt1 | contig 11939 bp, 9 predicted proteins | sample 1965771 | NCBI WGS metagenome assembly UMIH01 (sample SAMEA4836120, study PRJEB28245) | human gut metagenome | biome: gut microbiome; material: fecal sample | place: Denmark | collected 2008
TTATGACAGCCGCGCCAGCGGAGACCGGAATGTCCCCATCGTCAGGGGTGCGTGGCAAATGTGGCGAGCAATAACCAAACTACAATACAGCAGCCGTACCGATTAGCAGGTTCGCATATCCCCTCAACTTTATCGGTGCGGCTGCTTGTCTTTATATGAATTGAGACAACCTGTTTCCTCATATCTTATGAAGAAACAGGTTTTTTGACTGGAGGTGCGTCAATATGGATCAGAGGAATACCCCTATAACCTCCTACAAAGAGGTGAAAATCGGGAAAACCATTTACCGTGTGACCAGCTTTTTTTCGGGTGAAAAGGAACTGGGAAAGACTTTGGAGCAGCTGGCTGTCCGGCGCGCCATGTCGGAGGTTTCCACACCTGCCAGCTGCTCTGCACACACGGCTACATAGTCACACCATCCTCCCGGCTTTGCCGCATACTTGCGCGGCGATGGATTCTCCGCTACGATGTTCATACAGGGATATTCCCTGTGGAGCCATCACGCCGCACGAGGTATGGAATCTGGATTGTCGGGAGGGAAAATAAAGATGACTGCAAAAACATACAACGTCGGCATCTACTGCCGTTTAAGTAACGACGATGAACGCGACGGCGAATCCGTCAGCATCGAGAACCAGAAACTGCTGCTTCAGAACTATGTACGGCAGCGTGGCTGGAATGAAGTTGATACCTATATCGACGATGGATATTCAGGTACGAATTTTGACCGTCCTGGGGTCAAGCGGCTGATTGAGGACGCCAAGACCAAGAGGATCAATGTGATTCTGGTCAAGGATCTGTCCCGTTTTGGCCGTAACTACATTGAGTTCGGGCAATACACGGATTACTTATTCCCATCCCTGGGCTGCCGGTTTATCGCTCTGAACAACGGCATTGACACGGAAAGCACCAATGGCAGCACCGATGTCATGTGCTTTTTGAACTTATTTAACGAATTTTATAGCCGCGACACCAGTAAGAAGGTCAAAGCAGTCAAAAAAGCCTGTGCGGAAAACGGCAAATTCATGGGAACCTATCCCGCCTACGGCTATAAGCGGGACCCAGCGGATAAGCACCATCTGGTGATCGACGAGGACACCGCCCCGATTGTGCGCCGTATCTTCGAGATGCGGGCAGCCGGAACAGGGTTTCATGCTATCGCCGTTATGCTGAATGAGGGAGGCATCCCGTCCCCCGGTGTGCTGTACTACCAGCGCAAGGGACAGAGCGATCCGCGCCGGGTCAACCACAAATGGGCAGACCAGACGGTGAAAAACATTGTCCGCAGCGAGGTTTATATCGGCAACATGGTTCAGGGAAAGACCGGAACGCTGTCGTATAAATCCCGTAAACTCATCAATAAGCCGGAGGAAGAATGGATTCGTGTGGAAGGGACCCATGAACCGATTATCTCACAGGAACTGTGGGATACCGTAGTCAGCATTGATAAAAAGAAGGTGCGGAAATCTTCTTCCGCTGACGGTTACAGGAGCATCTTCACCGGCCTTGTGTACTGTGCGGACTGCGGTTTCAAAATGAGAAATCAGGTGGAGCGATTCACCTATAAAGACGGGACGCCGGGGCGGTACAGCTCCTTTATCTGTGGGAACTACTCCCGCAGCGGCAAGGGTGCCTGTACTATCCACACCATCTATGAGAATGTACTGAGCCAGCTTGTGTTGGAGGACATTCTGGAAAAGGCCCGTTTTGCGGAATATGACCCGGAACAGCTGGTCCAGCAGATTATCCGCTTAAAGGATAAAGAAGCCAAAAGCCGCCTTTCCTCCTGTGAACAGGAGCTGAAAACATATACGGCGCGGCTTTCCGATCTGGAACGGCTGATGCAAAATCTCTACGAGGATAAATGTGCCGGAACCATTCCGCAGACCGTTTTTCAGACCTTAATGCACAAATATGAAGCGGAACGGGCAGAAAAGTCCGAAGCAATCCCGGAACTGGAGCGTAAGGTCAAAAGCTATCTGGAAAACCGAACTGACGCCAACCGCTGGCTGGCTATTATCTGCCGGTACACAGAGATTACCGAGCTGGATGAATCCATTCTCTTTGAACTGGTAGACCGCATTGAGGTTGGAGAAACCAAAAAAGTGGGCGGACAGCGGATTTGTGACCTCCGCGTCTACTACCGCTATGTGGGCAATGTGGATGCGGCACTGGCACAGGAAGAAAGGAGGCAGCCACTTGAAGAAGCAATATAAGGTCGGCATCTACTGCCGCCTGAGTGTGGACGATGCCTCCAATTCCGCAAAGGCAAAGAACTATATCCCCGGTGATGAATCCACCAGCATAGAGAACCAGCACGAAATCCTCTCCAAATTTGTCATGCTCAACGGCTGGATAGAGGTCAAGACTTATCGGGACGATGGGTACAGCGGCGGAAATTTTCAGCGGCCCGGATTTTTGGAAATGCTGGAGGATGCCCGCCACGGCCTGATTAACCTGATTCTGGTCAAAGACCTGTCCCGTTTGGGGCGTGACTTTGTAGAGGTAGGCCGTTATACGGATGTGATTTTCCCGTCCCTTGGCTGCCGGTTCGTGTCTGTTCTGGACTGTCTGGACAGCGAGGGCGACAACACCGATATGCTGCACTTCCGCAGTCTGATGAACGACTACCATCTGAAAGACTTGTCTGGAAAAATCAAATCAGTGCTGTACGCTAAAAAGAAAAGCGGCCAATACCTGACCGCCTACGCTCCTTACGGATACCGCAAGAGTGATGAGGACAAACACCGGCTGGTGGTTGATGAAGAAGCCGCCGCTGTGGTGCGGGAAATCTATCAGATGCGCTATTCCGGCATGGCCTACGGCAAGATTGCGGCGGTGCTGAACAAGAAAGACATCCTTTCTCCCCGCTGGCACTGGGAACTGCACTACGGAAAAAAAGGCATCTGCAAATACTCCAAACTTTGGACCTATGCCACGGTGAAAAACATTCTGAATGACACCGTTTATCTCGGCATAGTTACGCAGAACCGTACCGGCACCCGTTCCTACAAGGATAAGGCCATGATACAGAAGCCAGAAATGGAATGGATTTGCCATGAGGATGCACACGAAGCGATCATTGACCGGGAACTTTGGGAAACGGTTCAGGAAAAGAACCGGGCAGTCAAACAGCAGGTGGCAAACCATGCCGCCCCTTTGCCCGCCCTGTTCACCGGCAAGCTGGTCTGTGCCGATTGCGGGCATCCTTTGATAGCCACCCGTGAGACCCAGCGCAGGAAAAACGGGACAGTCAAGCGGTATGTTTCCTATATCTGTTCCCATTTTTCTACAACCGGACACAGCGCCTGCTCCTGGCATCGGATTTATGAAATCTCGCTGAAAACGCTGGTGCTGAAGGAAATCAGGGCGCACAGTCAGGCGGTAGCACAGGATGAAAACGAGGTGCTGGACAAGCTGAAACAGCAGATACTTTCCGAAAGCGCAGCCAAACAGGAGGATTCTAAGCTGGAGATCAGCCGACTGCGGCGGCGTATTGGAGAGCTGGAACACATGACCGCCAAGCTCTACGAGGATAAGGTCAGCGGCACGATCAATAGCGATACCTTTGCTGTCCTGATTCAGAAAAGCGAACAGGAACGCATCCAAAAGTCGACCCGGTTGGAGGCTCTTTTGGCAGAAGAACGGAAAGCCCGACAGGAAGTTGAAAATATCCGGCAATGGGCAGGCATCATTCGCCGCTATCTGGATGTGCAGGAGCTTGACCGGGAAATCGTTGAGGAACTGATTGACCATATCGAGATCGGGGAACGCTCTGTTATAGACGGTCAGCGTCACCAGGACATTAAAATCTTTTACCGCTTCGTAGGTGTGGTATAATGGGAAAAAGAAAAGACCCGGCTGCATCCGCAGTCCGGGCATATACCTGACAACATTCTATGAAAACGGTTTGCGATTGAACCGCGTTGCTTTGTCGAAAAAGAGTGATTCAGCAGAATACCCTTCCCAAACAGCTTATGTTCTTGAACAAGTTTTTGAACGGCATGAGGTCATTGCTCTCGCTGCTGTCAGTGTCTACATTGTCATTGATAGCGATGTAGCGTACGCCGAACATGGGAAAGCGTTCCTCAATGTAGAGACCGGTATGAAGTTGGTTACGTCCCAGTCTGGAAAGGTCCTTGGTGACGATGATTCCAATCTCACCGTTCTCCATGTCGGAAATCATCTGCTGAAATGCGGGCCTTTGGAAATTTCCACCGGAAAAACCGTCATCCACATAGAAGCAGGGATTGGGAAAGTGATGGTCTTCTGCAAACTTTTGCAGGATATTTTTCTGAGACGAGATTTGTCAAGGGTATTTTCCTCATAAGAGAGCGCCCTGCACATAATCATGACAGGGCGCTCTCTAAATGAAGTATTGGAATTGATAACCAATCAAGTTTGCTTTTTCTTGTCAATACTGAAACTTAGCCTTTCCGCACTAACTCAAGCGGGGATCGTTGCGCCAACCGCTGCAAATGCAGGTAAGTCGCCACAATATAAACAATCAGTTGCAGGACACCTGCCACAATAACCGCAATTGGCATTGATACGACTTCCGTTATCATATCGTTATATCCAATCGTGGCTGCACCGCTCAAACTTGTATTAAGCACTTCTGAAACGGAGGAAAACAGATTTAGTGTCGTAGCATTCATTGTAAGGATTCCAACAATGATCCCAGTTATTGTCGCAAGGATGATAGGTATTGCAGCTACCTCCCAGCTAAACATCACAGCGGTCCTTTTACCGGAACCAAGCGAGAGCATCAGGCCAAGCGTCCGCCGTTGACGGTTTACAAACAGAGCAAGAAATACGAACAGGGCCGCACTCGCTGTTATGCAGGCAGCGAAAAGAAGCTGCTGCGCACTGCTGTAAAATCCATGCAAAGTTTCGGCGATTTCAGTGTATCCGTTATCAAAGCAAAACAGAATGTTTGCCGGGTATCCATTCGATTCCAGTGCAGCTTGGAGCGCAGATACCTTTCCGTTCTGCAGAACGTATGTAAAGAAAACGCCATTTCGACTACTATAGCAGTTTTCTGGCAGAGAAGTGTTAGGGACAAAGACGGTATTCGGAAGGAAGCGATAGTCTGCGGTATCCCACAAGTCTGACTGTCGGTAAATCCCTATAATCTGATACGTTTTCGCATCACCCGAAACCCCAATCTTTTGGGAAAAACGCTGTGGCTGTACCTTCCATTCCGGAGCTGTTAAATCAGCAAGAGGGTTTGGACCCCAATAGAACGACAAATCAATGCTGTCCCCTATACCGAGTCCGCTTGCAATGGCAGTTGTTTCAGAAATCAGGCAGACATTAGAGCCATTTTTATAATCGTCCGCCCCAAAACTCCGTCCTTCTGTTACGAAAGAGTCCTTTTGATGGAAACAATACATGCTTTCCAGAAGATCTGTACCAATTACACTGACAGTATGATATTGCGTATCCAATTCTTGGACTGCGCTCTGCCATTCAATTCCCGCATTTGAACTTAGAAAGACATCCAGATCAGTTTCCAACGGGGTCATGTATGCATCAAGGTATTGGTCGTTTAGCAACACACCTGTTTCGGAGCCGTCAATTGCATAGTCCAGCTGTGTTTCAGAATACAAGCCATGCCAATGCGTAACGGTCATTGTGCAGGAATCTATTGCATCAACCATGTCTTGCCCTAAAATGGTCGTTTTTTCACCAGAGGAATATTTTGCTACCGGCAGAAAATCTGGCGAAGCTGTTTTCTTTTCGTCCTCTGTCAAATCATAGGATATTTTAGACAAATCAATATCTTCCACAGAGCATCGGTGCGTTCCTGCCAACGTTGTACGCAATTCCAAATCACGGTCAATATAATCTGCCCCAAAGGCCAAATACCGCCCACCAGGACGGATATCAAGAGCATCTAACTCTTCCTGAGAGTTGCACCCTATGATGAGGCGAAGTGTGCTGCGAACAGCATAGTCTGGATGCATTTTAACAACGTTTTCAATCGAAGCAGTAACAGATACTAAAGCAAGTTCGGTTGACTCAGGCAGATTCGTTTTATCCACCGATGTAACCCGAACGATCATAATTGCCCTGTTATACGGAGAATCAAGGCTTGGCACATATGTGCCGTCTTCCTTGCCGCTGGTAACACTCTGAATGGAGGGGCAATAAGCACTGATATATTTTTGTTGGTACGCACCTTTTATGACTGTTCCATCCGCAGCAAGCTGATCCATATACGCCCACATATCTTGACTTATTACACTTTCTTCATGGTGGAGCGTTAGCCCGTTGTACTCTGTTGCTACGTCTGCTGTCTCCGTTGTTGGGACACCAATGGTTACATAACGTTCTTCAATTTGCGCGAGCGTTGCTTTAGCGGATGCAAATACGCCTGCGCTCAGGCAGATAAAAGCGGAGGCCATTCCCACCAGCAGGAAGATTGCAAACAAACGAACCGGTTGTCGAAAGAGCTGTTTCAAAGGGGTCATACAGTTTCCTCCTTGAGTCTGCCGCTGTCCATACGGAATACAACATCCGCTGCTTTGGCTACCTCCAGATCATGTGTGACAACCACTACACAGCAGTTTTCCTCATGTGCCAGTCTGGAAAGCAGCTGAATAATTTGTGTGCTGTTTTCTGTATCCAGATTTCCCGTAGGCTCATCTGCGAGAATGATCTGCGCATGAACGGCTAATGTTCTGGCAATTGCGACTCGTTGCTGTTCGCCGCCTGACAGCATGGCAGGAAGTCGCTTCCAATAGCTTTCGCCCAGACCTACTTTTTCAAGAGCAATCTGCGCCTCTTTTTTTGCATCGGCATCGGAATGCCTCAGCAGTTTTAAGGGATACATGACGTTTTCACAAACAGTCATAAGTGGAAACAAATTATAGCTTTGGTAAATCACAGACGCCTGCTTGCGACGGTAGATATCCACGTCGATTTCCCGCAAACTTTGGCCGCCGACTATTATGTCTCCGCTCTGCGGCGTATCCAATCCTGCCAGTAATGAAAGCAGCGTTGTCTTCCCACTTCCACTTTTGCCGACTAACGCATAAAAAGTTCCAGCACTCAAATCACAGGAGACGTCTTTTACAGCCTGAACAGTTTGGTATTTTGTTTTGTATGAATAAGAAACACTTTGCACAGATAATACGGACATACTACTCAACCTCCCGTAGTAATCGGATTCCGCTTTTTCCAGTTGCCATCAAGCAAGCTGTAATTGCCCCGACATTCATAGCAAAAAAGAGTGCTGCGGCCATGGCATATTGGATGGCAGTCTCTTGGACAACCAGGATGAGAATTGTTCCAATAGCTGCGCCAACCAAAAACATCAGACATATCTCGACGAATACCATAATGACTGTTTCAATGCGTTTTGTACCAAGAGATCGTGCAATGGCAAATTCCCGCCTTCGGATATGAATATAGAAAAAACCTGCGGCAGCACCAATCATGACCTCTATGCAGGCAAAAATTGGTTTTAGTCGATACAGTGTTTGCAGATTTCGATTCAAAGCATTCAGGGTTTCGCGGAGTGTTTCGTCATGAACTGTTATGGCAAATTGCTGATATCGGAGAGCTGGAGAATTATTGATTTCTTCTTGATGCCCGGAGGGGTCCACATTTGCGAAGTGACGTATCAGTATTTGCCGGAATTCGTCCAGCTCATGATTATCGCGCACTGTTGCGCTCAAGCTATCCCCCGTAATCTTCCCATCCAGTTCTGTTTGTACTGCGGCAACGCAGCTGAATGGGCAATAGATCGTTTGAGATTTCGACGAATACGTCCCAGCAATTTCGAGCGAAATCTGTGTGGAAGCTTCACCGGTCGCAGCAGGCGACATCTGAACCGTCAATATGACATTACCACTATTATCGGTATCTTGCGACAGTTCTTCTGCCGCTGCGGTTGAAACGAGACACACCGCTTTATTTGAGGTAAAAATTGATTCGTCATATCCCTCAAAATAAGTAATCGAATTTCCTGAAACGGGTGCCAATTCCGATGCGGCATCAACAGAAGTAATGCCAATCAGCTTTTGCCGACTCGAAAAAACCGTCCCTTGACTGTAATAGACAGATGCTTTCAGGCAAACATCCTTCACATAGGAGGAAAATGCTTTTTCCTGAAGTTCCCCGCCATAGGCATATTTGTCAGAGAGAAAGTAGTTGATAATATAGTCTGTAATTTTCAGGTCATCGGTTTTCGTGCCAGTAAGATTGGATACGACGACAGTTACGGGAATCACTGCGTAGGCGCTCTCCATATCCTGTTCTTTCTGGCAAATGAATCCATCAAAGAGAGTAAAAAATGCACAAAGGAAAGCTATCAGCAATACAATACTCACCGTCTGCCAAACGCCGCGCTTTAAGCGCACCTTTTCGTAAAAGAAAACGATCATTTAACTGCACTCCAATAATGCAAGCAGCGGCATGGGAGAAATATTCACCCATGCCGCTGCTCAGCTGTCACTTACTTATCTGTCAGAACCGGGAAAACAGACTGGGGCAGGATGCAATGCCCATTACCGGGGCAGCTGTAATGATCCCAATAGCCAGTAGTACGCCCGCACTGGAGACAAGAATGCTCATAGCGGACATAATGGAGGCTGCCGGAATGATAATTGTTTCCTGTGTAGGAATAACTACTCATTGTATGAGAGACGGTTGAAGAGGCACCATTTCCCAAATAGCTATTAGTGCACCCCGAAACAGTGCAGTAATACACGGGATAGACAGTCTTCAGATGAGTTTCATCATCAATCGGAATATATGTAGTATCATAATGGTCAAGACGCCACTGATGGGTATGCATTGTGGCAACTCCTTCATGAGTTTCAGCGGCGAAAGCCTGTGTCGGAATTGCTGCGAGGATAAAAAGAGCCAGAAAAACTGCGGCCAGTGACTTGATCTTTTTCACAAACAACGTTCCTTTTTTAACTGATTTTTTGCCTGATGTCTTCTTGGGTCAGCACATGAGCCAGAATCCGTTGAACAGACAGGCCATGTGCTTCCTTAAATGATTTTCATAAATTTCCCCTCCTTTCATGTAACCACATCGACAGTTAAATTGACGTCAATCCTATAGATAACGTAGGGCTTTTTATCTGTAAAAATCAGTTGTTTTGAATTCGAGTAAGAGACTCTTGCTTCTTTATTGCTTCTCCTAGCAAAGCGCTCTCAAGCTCTACTTCACGTTGCCTCTCTTCGCTACTATTTCTATCCGAAATAGTTTGTCCATTTTGAATCATGTCCGATATTGGAGACTGGTTTAGACCAATATAGTTGCTCTCCCGAGCAGTGCTTTCTTTTGATTGTCTCGGGTTCGTCATAAAACAGGCGGCAACTACCAAAACAAGTATCGCGGTCACGGTTATAATCCAAGTATGAGGCTTTCGATAAGAAAGTACAGCACGGATTCGTGTTTTCACATTCTTACTGCCGAAGGCCAGCGGGCAGGCTGCAAAAATACTCTGGTTTGCAGTGCAGGAGAGTAACGTCTGCGAATACGCAGCGCGCTGTGAATCACTCATATTCTTGACAGCACATTCGTCACATGCCAACTCAATATCTTTACAAAGGAAATAATACGCAATCCAAATCAAAGGATTGAACCAATGAAGAGAAAGAATTAAGAACGCAATGGGCTTTAGCCAATGATCGCGGCGTTTTATATGTGCACGTTCATGTGCAATTATGCTATCCAATTCCTTGCTCTTTATATGGAACGGAATATAGATGCGCGGCGCAAACAGGCCAAGAATAAACGGAGCATTCACATGCTCGCTTTGATACACATTTGCCGAGAGCCGGACAGCAGTTTTCACTTTGCTGCGGAGATGTATATAGCTTAACGCTTCAAACAGAAGCATTGCTGCCATACCAGTACACCAGACGATTCCAACATAAGGAACAGGAGCAGCGAAGCTTTCAGCAGAAAGCATTCCATGTGCAGATGCCGAAAAGCTGCTTATATTGGGAATGATACTCAAGCGACTTTCCAATGCGTTTGGCATGAGAAGCCGAATCCCAACAAAGCTCCACAATAAGGGGAACAGCCATTTTGGAGCCTTGCGGAATATGATGCGGACAAGTAGGACAGCCAGTACAAGCCATCCGGCATTGATGCTCATATTAAGCAGCTTCATAAACAATTCAGTCATCCGGATGCTCCTCCCGAAAACGGTCGATCATCTGCTGCATCTCTTGAATTTCATCTGCCGTGAGCTGTTGGCTTTTGGTAAATGCGGTCAAAAAAGCTGGAATCGAACCGGCAAATTTTTTCTCAACCAATTCTTCAATTTCAGCTGTCTGTATCTGCTCCTTAGATACCAGCGAAGAAACAATCGTATTTTCATTCTTTATCACGCCACGCTCCGATAAACGCTTTATTACCGTGTAAGTGGTAGTAACCTTCCAGCCCAGTTGCTCTGCACAAAGCTGAGCTAAATCTCTGCTCTTGATGGGTTCATGATCCCAAAGGATCAGGCAAAAACGGTATTCGCTTTCAAAAACTTTTGGTGTACTCATTCTAGCGGCCTTTCATTCTAATCTGTTAGTATTATTCTAACGGATTAGAGTTGAAAAGTCAATAGGGGAAATGTGCATTTTATCACTTAGCGCTGGAAGTGCTTGGGCTTTTGCGGGTCTGACCGTTGCCGACGAATAAGCATCTGCCGTACCTGCCGCTCTTCTGTGTCCTCTTTGAGCAGTCGGGATGTTTCCTGCTTGGCGTTCAGCAGCAAACTGAACGATGGCTTCTTCTGCAAGGCATCCTCCAGCTGCTGTTCTGCCGCCTTTTCCTGCGCAGGACGAATTGCCTGCCGTGCTTCATACAGCTCCACCGGGTCGAAATCCGCAGCCTGCGCTTTCAGTTCAGCGTATTCATCCAAAGCCTTATCTAACTCGGCAGAGTATTTTTGCTCCTGCGTCTCCAGCTTTTTCAGGCCGGCTTCCATTGCAGCAATATCCTTGTGGAACGCCTCTGCGCCTGCATCCTCCGCATACTCAAATTTTTGCAGAAGAAGTGCCTTTTCAGAACGCAGTTCTTCCAGTTCTTCCGTCAGCTCTGCAATGCGGACAGCCAGTGCCTTCTGGCGTTTCACATGGTATATTGGCAATTCCTTTTTCTCTGCAACCAGCGATTTGCGCTCCTTGCCCTTTTCCTTGATCTGCTGCACCAGACCGGTGTAACGCTCCAGCTCCGGCTTCCATACGGCAAGGGATTTTTGAATATGCGTCTTGCCACCACGGATATGAGAGAGCTGGTAGCAGAAGATCAACACACGGCTGCGCAGCTTCTCCAGCCCCTCCGCAATGGCCGGTACGGTGCGGGCGACCAGTGCGGCCAGCTTCTTGATTTCGGCTTTCAGCTCCCGCAGCAGCGTATTGTCTGCCTTGATTTGCCGGTTCAGTTCGCAACGGTCAGAGATAATGCCCCTGCGCTCCAACGCCTGCGCTGCCGCACCCTCATGGATGGTAGGAATCTCATCCAGACCCCGTGCAGCGTTGCTGCGGTGGTCAATGCGTTCCTCGCGTCCCGCACGTTCCAGATGGCGGTTGGACACGTCAGCCCACGCCGCCCGCCATGCCGCAAGCTGTTCCTCACTGTTCCAGCGTTCAGAGATGGGATTCTGTCTGCCGTACCGGGTGCTTTTGGGATGCTTGTCAGCCCGAACAAGCCCCTGTGCCTCGGCAGCAGACGGTGTCATATACACCTTCTTTTTGCCGACCTTGTAGGGATATTGCTTTTCCCAGCCCTCGTTCTGTGCCGCCTTAAACTCGGCGGCAGTAAAACCGCGTTCCTCGCCGTTTTTCATGCAGAGGTATTCCTTCTCGGTCTTGTACTGCCACTTGCCCCGTTCGTCCAGTGGGCGCACCGTCAGCAGAATGTGGGCATGGGGATTGTGGCCGTCCGTGTCGTGGATGGCAGCATCGGCACACATTCC
>UMIH01012660.1_pt1 | contig 11794 bp, 13 predicted proteins | sample 1965771 | NCBI WGS metagenome assembly UMIH01 (sample SAMEA4836120, study PRJEB28245) | human gut metagenome | biome: gut microbiome; material: fecal sample | place: Denmark | collected 2008
TTCAGGGACTTTTACAAGTAATAACTAATTAAAAATCAATCGTATAACTGACAAAAATTAATTTTTGTCATCTACTAAAAATTTGGTTTAGATTCAAACACTCTATAAAAACCTAATGGAATGAAGAAGATTTTTTCGATTGCTGCTGCGGCCCTGCTGTTTGTCGCCTGCAGCCCCAAGGAGTTCAATCTTTCGACTAAGACGCAGAGTCTCGATCTGCCGGAAACGGCGGTTACGGATTCGCTGGTGGTGAACGGTAGTGACGGCAACTGTGAGCTGGAGTACGCTCCTCAATGGATTCAGACCGAAATGCACGACTCTGTGGTGGTCTACAAGGTACAGCCTAATTCCACAGGGAAGGCACGCAAGGACGCCATTGTGGTGAAATGCGGCAAGTCCACTCTGTCGATACCTGTGCGCCAGTATGCTAAAGCGACGAAGCTGGAGCTGCCGGACGCCAAGGATGTGACGCTTCCGCGCGAAGGCGGCTCGGAGGAGCTGGTCGTAGTGTGTGACGGCATCGTCAAGGTCGAGGGTTTCGAGGGAGTGGAAGCTACCTATTCTAACGGTAAACTCACAATCAAAGCTTCCAAGAACGAAGGCAACCGTTTCAACGGGGAGGTGCGCCTCAGTGCCGGCGACCTGGAAAAGACAGTGAAGGTCACCGTCGACGGAAAGGTGTGTGCTACATGCAAGGGCACCGGAAAAGTGCGCTGCAAAGTGTGCGGCGGTTCGGGAGAGACGATGCGCGATCCCTGGTCGATTAACGGATGCCGGACTTGCGGCGGCAAGGGTTGGGCCGACCGTGTGAGTGATTATAACTTCCGCCGAGGAAGTGGCAAAATACCTTGCCCGACGTGTGGCGGCAAGGGAGTATAAGATTCGCAAGAAATTATGAATCATAAGATTTCACTTATAGTCCTCATGGCGCTGATGCTCGTGGGCTGCCGTAAAGCCAGTGTGCTGACTGCGGATGTAAAGTCGGTGACCGCGCCCAGGCAGGGCTTGGTCGATACTGTGCGGCTGCACAGCGATGTGTGTGATTTCGAGCTCGTGAGCGCTCCCGCGTGGACAGGAGCGGCACTCGCCGATTCCGTGCTGTCACTGCAGATCAAGGCCAATGAGACGGCCGGCCCCCGGTTGGGCAATGTGATAGTGCGCAATGGCGAGCTCACCCTCTCCATCCCGATAGAACAGCGGGGCGCCACCACATATCTTACCATAACCGAGCCTGCCGACGGAACCGTCACGATTCCGCAGTCGGGCGGAGAGGTTAAGATAACGGTGGAGACCGATGGCGGCGACGTGCGCCTCGAAGGTGTGGAGGGCGTGACTGCAAAATACGCCGACGGCGTGGTGACGCTCACAGGCAAAGGGAACACCGGCAAGACACGCAAAACGAAAGGAAGCCTCGTGGCCGATGAGGTAAGCACCCCCATAACCGTGGTGGAGAAGGGCGCGATCTGTGCCCGCTGCGGCGGCAAGGGCCAGGTGACATGCCGTATATGCGGAGGCGAGGGAGTGGACTATTGTCCCTACCGTCCCTGCGATCTCTGTCACGGTCGTGGCCGCACGCGTTGCCCGGAATGTGGCGGCAAAGGAAAGTGACCTGATTATCAATTATCAATAGGTATTATACCTTGCGATAAAAGGATATGAAGAGGCTGCGCCGTAAATCTTTATTACGACACAGCCTCTCTTAGATTGGCAAAGAGTCCGCGCTTCCTGCGGGCTCTTTTTGTATTTTTATGGATTCCCGCGCCTCCGCTTGGCCGGCTGTGGCCCGGGATTGGGATTATTCGATAATTTTTGTAACTTTATGGGTGTAAATACTCATTCAAAAGTGGGCCGGTCGCTCATTCAAAAATGGGCCACCCGAGAGAGTATGCAAAGTTAATAAAAGATGCTTGAACAGCCATTTTTCAGATTTGATTTTTGATCATTTGCTGCGTCTGTTTGAGACGGTATGATGTTCCGGTCATATTTATGATTCTGGCCTTGTGGGTGAGCCTGTCTACGAACGCGTTTACCAACACCTTGTCGGGTATGATTTCATTCCAGCGACTGAAAGCCAGATTGGTAGTGACGATTGTGGAGTGGGTCTCGGCTCTGAGCGACAGGTGGTTGAAGAGCAGTTCGGCCCCTTCTTTGTCACATGAGACGTAACCGAACTCGTCGCAGATTACCAGGTCGTATTTCTCAAAGCGGTTCTGAAGCTGGGAGAGTTTGTGCTGGCTTTTGGCTTCTCTGACCATTGTGAGCAGTCTTGGCACTGAGGTGAAGAGCACGGAGAAGCCGCGTTGGCATGCCGCGATGCCCAGAGCGGTGGCGATGTGCGTTTTCCCGGTTCCGGGATTTCCGTACAGCACAAGGTTGCGTCCTTTTCTGATGAACTCGAGGGTTTCGAGTTCGGGCAATGCGGCCCGGGCTTCTGCGGGGAGTTCTTCGCGCACGAGGTCGTCGAGATATTTCAGCTAGGGGAAGGCGGCGGCCCGTATGCGTCGGCGCTGGGCCGCTATGGATCGGCTTTCAAGTTCGGTTTCAAGGAGCCGGGCCAATACGGCGGCATGCGTCAGATTGTCGGCTGCGGCATCTTTTAAAGTGTCAGCCAATGACTCGCACATGGCGTTCATTGACAGTTTCCGGCAGGCGGTGGTGGCGCGCTCAAGGTCGGATTGTGGATTGATTTCTGTCATATTGCAGTGTTTGTAAATATGGTTGGGGTGTTGAGAAAGATGTCGGTGGAGGAGATGGCTTCCGAGGCAAGCCGCTCTATCTGCCGGCATTGTCCGGGGATGAGATCCGGCGCCGCCATCTCTGTGGTCCCGGATGGTGCGGCGTCCGGGCTGTGCAGTTCTGCCTTGATCTGGTCGGAACTCAGGTCATTCAGCCCGCGGGCCTGCAGGCGGCAGGCGGCATCGGTGATGTCTCTGAACCAATATCCATGGTCCCTGGCATATCGGAGCAGTTCCAGGAACTCTTTTGGAGAGCCGGAGAAGTGCCTTTCGAAGATTCGGCGGATAAGGTGGGGGACCTGTTGCAGCGCCACTGATCCGGCCAGGGCCCCCGGCTTGCGCAAGAGTGTCGTAAGGTAGTGCTCAAGTTTCAGCGACCAGTTCCCCTGATTGTTAAGGCGCTCGTGCACGGCGAGTTTCTCACGGTTGAGCACCATCACGAGCTTGTCGGAATACAGCTTGACGGTGACTTTGCGGCTCACCAGGCTGTCGGGCACAGAGTAATGGTTGCCCCTGACGCACACCGTCGACCATTTGTCAACGGTATACTCCATGGCCTCGAAGCAACCTATGTCTCCGGGCCACGGGCGCATGGCTCCGAGGTCGGCGCTGATTCTGAGCTGTTTTTCTGAGTTATTGCCGAAAGCGGCCTCCGCGTCCATCCGTCGGCAGACTTCGTCGAGATGTGCCTGGGCTTCTGCCAGTGACGCATAATGACACGCAAGAGAGAATGCCTTGCGACGGATGTATTCTACAGACCGCTCCACATGGCCCTTCTCCCATCCGGCACGCGCGTTGCAGAAACGGAAGCTGAACACATAGTGCGCCGACAGACAGTTCAACGCCTCGGTGGGCGTCTTTTCGTCAGGCCCTACGAACTCTTTGACGGCCACACGCATATTGTCATAGACCATGATGCGTGGCACTCCCTGGATCTGCCGGAAAAAGTTGCGGTGCGACTCCATGAAGGCCAGTGTGTCCTGGCGCGAGAACAGCCACGCCCGGCGCAGATTTCCATGACAAGTGGTGAACACGGCCAGGTACAGTTTGCGGAACACCCCGCCTATGGTGATTTTCACCTCGCCCCAGTCGAACTCACACTCCTCTCCTGGAGAATATGCCTGTCGAACATAGGCTTTCGTGTCGCCGGGACGCGCCGATTTTTCTTTGTTTGTGACATAACGGCAAACGGTCTGGTAGCTTATCTGAACGCCCTGTCCCGACAGAATCTGCCAGATGTCGATTTTTTTCAGTTGTTGCTTGCGCATCCCCTGACGGCGCCTTTGGGCGTTGACCTCCAGATACTTGTCTATCTCAGTCGCTATGGACTGGGACAGCTTGCGAGGTTTACGGCCACGGCTGTTGTAGGCCGGTTGAAGCGTCAGCAGATTGTCCAGCGCTTCGTTGTCTGACGTCTCCTGCGTGGCCTCGTACTGGGCCAGCACCTTGTCGACGGTCGTGCGGGATATCCCCAGCTTGCGGGCAATCCCGCGGCGGCTGTAATCGCCGCTGCGATAAAGATGTACGATTGTTTGTATTTCTACCACGGTTAACATTGTTGTGCCGATATATATAGTCCATATACAATATAGGAAATAATATCGACGGTTAGGCTCCCCGTGGTGGCCCATTTTTGAATGAGCGTCCTGGCCCACTTTTGAATGAGTATTTACAGTCCTTGAAGTGCTCGTAAACGATTTTCCACTTCTGATACTTCTTGAAACACTTCTTGCGGAAGTATTCGAGGGAGTCCATGCGCAGCTTCTCTTTGTCGAGGAAGCCGAACTGCTCGTTGAGGAACTGCTCGAAGCGACGGCAGCGGATAGCCTCTGCCTTTTCCATCATCGAGGCGTTGAACTCACGTTCACGGGCGTTGGAAGGATGCCCATAGAGGTAGATACCCAGCGACTCGCGACGGCTCAGACGATTGGTGTGAGGGTTGCGGATTGGTGGGTAGAAGTCGAGGTAGAGCGATATGCGGTCGCCCGATATTTCCTTTTTGCGAAGGAATACTTTAGTGCAGGTATTCATTGTATTTTGTGAGAGTTAAAAGTTTGATGCAAAGTAAGGTTGTGTTTGCATGGTGGAATCCGCCACCATTGCGCCACCATCGCCGATTTCGGTCAAATCGTCGGTGGAGCGAGCAAATCATCCAGTTCTTTGCGTGATATGTAGGTGTATTTCCCCCGCTTGGTACGGGTGATATTGTAGGTTTTGACATAGTGGTAAATCTGGTCCCTGGTCATTCCGAATTTTTCCATAGCCTCGGCAATGGAGTATTCTTTGGGAGCCTCAGGTTCTGCTATGCCTTTAGCTATGTCAAAATTCTTTTTTGAATAGCGTGCCTCAATTCCTACCTTTATCTTAGGTATTCCTTCCTTAGATACAAGGCAATATATGGCTGATAGAGTCATGCCAAATTTTTCCTGTATCTCTGCAACCGTGTACCATTCGGTAATCTCCTCCGAAGGATTCCTCTTCTCGAAATATTTGTCGATATGAGGTTTGCTCCAGAGTGTTTTCCCTCGACTTTGAGTTTTCGGGAAATTCTGTGTCTGTGCAATCTTGTATAGTCCGGAGTTTGAGATGCCATAGCGCTTGAGTATTTCCTGAGTCGTATAGAACTCGGCTATCGCTTTTCTCTCATTTCTGACAGGCTCGAACTTATCAGTTAGCTATTTTCTGAGTAGCCCTATGGTACACCTATTTACCCGGTTCGAGAAGTGCTTGAGGCGAGGTATGATTCATTGAGGTTTACCATACTGACCTCCAATCTCTCCCCAAAAGATCTCCCGGAACATTATGGATGGCGTGTTGTGGACCGTTTCAGAGAAATGTTTCATCAGATAGCATTCAAGGGTACCACATATCGTTGATAAAGTTGCCTGCCCAGTAGCGTAAGTCTTAATCTGAAAGGATACTTGATAGTATTGAAACAGACAATGTTTAATCTCTAATCAACAGGTTGTAATGAAGTTTATAAATCTAAAGCAGTTCCGAAAAGATAAAAATCTAAGCCAGAAAGAGCTGGTTGCTCTTACCGGACTGCCTCAAAGCACGGTGTCCTATCTTGAAAACGGATACCAGGAAGTGCGCGAGAACCAGCTTCTGGTTCTAAAACGAGTGTTTCCGGATGATGAGGTCTCGCAATATATATATGAGAGTGATTCGTATCCCTCTCTAAGTCAATCAAGAATACATGAGGAGGAGAAGAACAGGACTTTTCCGGGTGACTGGTCGAGACCTAATCCTGTAGATAAAATAGACGGTATACCTATTCTTATGAAAATGGGTCGAGCGTCCATCTCCTTTGGCGGGGATATTGTCCTTGATCGTAATGACGGGACGTTTCTGAATATCGGTTACTATGTGATAGAGCCGGATTTATTCGGAAACAGGTATTTGATAGACCTTCTGATAGAGAAGGTATGCTTTAATGATGAACTCTACGAAGACTTTAAAAGATGCTATTTTATAGCTTGTCGTCTTGTGGGTAAACGACCCGTAAAGCAAATAAAGATGGACGATTAATAGCGGCTATGATTTGCTTCAAAACGTGGAACAGCGAGAGGTCGTGAGATTTCTCGCTGTCAACATTGAATAATGGCATAGAATTAGGAATGATATTGCGGAGATGTGAAATAAATAATGTATCTTTGCAAATGGAAATCGTGGGTGCGGAAACAGCGGTTGTTATTTTAGGCAAGCATATGAAATTCTTTGACCGAAAAGAGGAAATCGCCACTCTGCGCAATCCCACATTTTTCCGCTCACTTTGAACCGTAAAACCCAAAAACAGCTATGACTCAAGAAGTAGAAATGCTTCAATATCTGCACTATCATCCGGAAAGGTTAAGGACTGAAATAAAAACCGGTATGAGCCGTGATGTGAGCACCCGTATATTTCCCCGATTTTATGTAAATTTGCAATAAACAACTCAGAGTAATGGAACATGGGAGATTTAACCACAAGCATCTTGGCCGTTTTTTGGAGTCTTTCTCTATAAAGTGGCTTATGATTGTGGTTGCCATTTATGTGGGTATGGACTATGCGCAGGCCATGCCACAGAATATAGACAAGCTTATAGAAATATATGAAACCAAGGGTTGTCGTGTAGATGATGCCAATAAGATATTTGATTTCCTAAACAAGGAGGAAATAACCGATTCGAAGATTGTGTTTGCCGAGAATACTCCTAAAGATTCTCTGCGGCAACAATTATGGTATTGGGTGGCTGAATGGTACTATGATGTGCAGGATTATCCCACGGCTAAGAAGTATGCCTTGAAGGCTCTCCCATTGTTCAAATATCCCAATATGGGCAGGTCCGATTGCCTGAGTTTGCTGGGTATTATCCATGTAAGGCTTGGCGAGTTTGCTCCCGCTGCGTCTTATGCCAAGCAGTGCGTTGACATCGATATGAAGCTCGGAGACCCTGATAGAATTTCTTCAGGGCTGAACACTCTTGCGGGTACATATATGGCTGCTAATCAAGTCAAGGAGGCCGAGAAGTTTATTCTTGAAGGACTGGAATATGCTGACCAGGCCCATAATTCTGGACGAAAGGCCATTCTGCTCGGCATGGCATCGGAGGTATATCATAAACTCGGCGACAACAACAAGTCGCTTTCCTTTGCGCGTAATGCTTTTGAACTGGATTCTATAAATGGCCGGAAACCCAAGATGGCGATGCGCCTTTCCCAAATGGCCTCTGCGCTTGCCGGACTGAAGAGGTACAACGAATCGGAAGCAACTTATCTTCGCGCCATCTCGCTTCTTAAAGAGGTTGGCAATCTGCATTCGGTTGGCATTGATCTGAATCAGCTCGGATTCGTTTATCTGGAGCAGAAACGCAATAGGGAAGCCGTCCAATGTTTCACCGAAGCTTCAGAGATATTCTCGAAGATTGGCGACCTATATAATAATGTGTATTCCCATAAGGGCATCTATGAAAGCTATTGGTCAATCAATCCCGATTCAGCCAAGATTGCCCTTGACCGATTCAACACATTGAAAGACTCACTTTACCATCAGGCTTCGGCCGATGCTCTTGCCAGATACAATGCCGAGTTTGGTAAAGACAGACTGCAGGAGGAGATCCAACGGACCAAGACCGCCAGAAGCCGAGATCTCATTATGGCAATCGGACTATTTATTGTCATAGCAATTATTTCCGCCGTAATCATTCGAGCACGGTATCGCCGGCATCGGTCTCAGATGCTTCAGCTTATCAAGAAGGTAGAGGAACTACAGGCGAAATGCAATGAGGCTGAGAAGAATATGGCCGAAACTCCGAAGGAGGGCATTGAGATACCCGAAACCTTGGCGGATAAGACTGACGATGGCCAGGAATTCCTAACTAAATTGTTTGTTGTCGTAGATGCTGCCCTCACCAACAAAGACTATGGTGTGGCCAAAATAGCATCGATGATGAACATGACCGAAAGGACGTTCAGCCGGCGCCTTAAAGAGGTAACCCAGCAATCGCCCAAGATGTTCATTTCCGCCATCCAGATGGAACGCTGTGCCAAGCTGCTCTTGGAGAATCCCAATAAGACCATCGGAGAGATAGCCAATCTTTGTGGCTTTGAGGAAGCCAGCGGATTCTCCCATGCTTTCAAGCGGGTCTATGGATGTTCGCCGACATCCTACCGAGAACAGGCCAAGCAATAACCTCAATCATAAAGATTTTATCCAATCCCTTCAGTCTCAGACCGGAGGGATATTTTTTTGTCTGATTTCGTCATGGTTTTGTCGCCTTTTTACACGTCGAAAGGATAGCCTCCAATCTACTTTTGCCATTTTAAAATTTGTTAAAATGGCAAAGCAACTTACTATTGATGATGTCAGAAAAGCTATGGAAGAAGCAATCACTGCAGGCGAATACAGCATTGCAAAGATAGCCGCTTCTCTGAACATGAGCGAGCGCACCTTTTGCCAGCGCATGAAGGAACTCATCGACATTACTCCCAGAGTTTTCATTTCCGACATCCAGATGAAGCGGTGTGCCCGGCTTCTCCTGGAATTTCCCGACAAGCCATTGCGGGAAATAGCCCTGATGTGCGGTTTCGAGGAGGCAAGCGGACTGTCGCATGCCTTCAAGCGTGCTTACGGCCATTATCCCACTGCATACTGTGAGATCCATAGGACGGATTCTTGAAGAAATCAGACAAAAGAGGTCCATTTACCGAATAAATGACGGCCAGTACTCACTTTGTCTGATTATTACATGAGATTGGCAGACTTTTACATGCGATGTTGGGCAATGCGGGCCTACTTTTGCATCTTGAAGAGATACTATCTCTTTCTAACGCAATCATCACACATCATGCAATGATACTCCGTGAACTGAAAATAGCACTCCTGCTTGCGACAACCCTGATACTCGGCCGCCCAAACAGTTATGCCCAATCAGAAATCACATGGCCGGGAGGTACGGTATTTGACTTTGGCATGATCAAAGAAGCTGATGGCGATGTCTGCCATAGGTTCACTTTCCGCAATACGGGCAAAGAGCCGTTTGTGGTTCTCGGTGCCACAGGGAAGTGCGGTTGCACCAACGCCTCCTATTCAAAGGAGGAGATAGCACCGGGAGACACAGCCTCAGTTGTCGTGAAATTCAATCCGACAGGGCGCTCCGGAACTTTCAAACAACGGGTTACCGTGTTGCTGAGTAGCCCGTCGCGCCTCAACACCTTATTTATAAAAGGTGTGATAGAACCAAACGATTCAACTATAAACATTAATAATCTAAACCTCAACCAATGAGAAAGACGATCTTACTCACAATCATGCTATTGCTCGGCGTCCTCGGGATGCAGGCAAAGCTGACGAAATGGCCTGAGCATACAACAAAGTCGTTCCCCTACGACGCAGTTGTCTATGCAACCCTTGTAACCTCAGATGGTGAACCGGTAGTCATGCATGACGCTTTTATCGGCGCAATTATCGGGGAAGAAACACGTGCGTTCGCCACGGGCACCTCTAATACGGATAATGACGGTGTAGAGAAGATGATTTACACAATCCGAATCCCTGTCGGAGCTGACGACGCAAACAAAACTGTGAAATTTGCCATCGGAGACCAGGGAACAATGTGTTTCGAAATGGCAAAGACCATCACCGTCAGTGGTGGTGACCAGACATTCGGAATGCCCTCCAAACCAATCGAGTTTGTCTACAATCCCCTGACCGGCATCACTATCAAGGATGATCTGAAAGAAATTACCGTTCAGAAAGGAGAAACAATCAATGACTATCTTAAGGCACTTGTGGTGTTGAATCCGGCAAATGCCAACGTAAATGTCGACGATATCGATTTTTATCCGGCAAACTCGGATGTTGTAGAGAGTACAGCAGAAGGCGAACTTAAGGCCATATCTGTAGGTGGCTGCATAGTAAACATCTCCTACAGAGGGCCCCACTACATAAGCACTGAAGTAACAGTCAAGGTAATCGATAAAGTTCCCGACAAGAGCATTTTCGAGGTTCTACAGAACCCCCTGACCATCACCCTCTCCCAACCAGAACTCCTTAAGAAGGATATTTATATGCAGCTTGCCGACAACGTCATTGTCGGCGACTACGCTTATGCGCTTTACGGCGATACCTTCAATGCCGATAATCTTAACTTTGAAGAGGGGAGCAATGTGGCCGAGAAGATCCTTTCAATTGAATACTATCCCGGTGCTGCAGCCTTCCAGGTATTGGCCAAGAAATACGGCTCAACTCAAGTGAAATGGACCTATACTGTCAAATCTGCAGGCTTTGACGCTGACGGCTCGTTCAATCCGGAAAAAGAATACAGCCATTCTTTCGGCTTCAACCTCAACATCCAGGCTGCACTCAGCGCCATTATTGCCAATGGTTTTGTGATGGGGCTCGACGATGAAGCCACCATAAAGATTGAAACTGAACCTGCCGGTATCCTCCTTGATGAAAGCAAGTTGACATGGGATATCCCCATGGTAGGCAGCAACTCACAAACCCCCATGATCATACTTGGCGAACGCATCGCAGGAACTAACGAATGGAAATTCGAACCCCAAGCCCTCAACAAGGACAAGGCTATCACAGTAACATACGACAAAGACTATATTGACACCCTCAAGATACAGATTCTTCAGCACGTTGAACTTGTCGAGGGATGGAACTGGATGTCGCTATATTCCGACCAACTTTACGAGGACCAGATCAAAACCTATTTTTCCAACGCGCATGAAATTCGCTCTCAGTATGAGCTTCTTTACAATGATCCCGACTATGGCTTCTTTGGCTCTTTGGGATATATTAACTGTGGCAGCACATATAAAGTCAATGTAAAGGAAGGCCAGAATGTAGACTTTTACGCTCCCGAAATCCAATATTACACCGGAGACGCTGCCGATGCAAAGGCAGAATATATTAGTTCGGGCTGGCAGTGGAAAAGCTTCCCCTATTGCTTCCGTCATTATGTGGCAGAAGTGTTAGGCAAAGCGTCATTTCCCAATGGTTCCCGGATTATCTCCAAGGACGGCTTTACCGAATGCTATGAAGGTAAGTGGGCCGGAACTCTCGAAACAATCGTTCCCGGAGAAGGCTATCTCATTTACAATTCCTCCGAAGATTATCTTGAAATTACATGGCCGTCCGAAAGCAAGCTCACCAAAGTTGAGAGGTCAAAGGCAGCGAGCTGCGCTCCCTCCTATAGCCCCTTCTCCTACAACAAAAGCCGTTTTGCAGACAACATGACCATAATCGCCGAAAGCGACGAATATCTCGATGGCGAACGCTACAGCGTTGGAGCCTACGTGGACGGTGAATGCCGCGGAGCAGGTCGCATCATAGATGGCAAGATGTACATCACTGTCCATGGTGAACAAGGCGATAAGGTTGCCTTCAAACTCTATGACAAATTCAGCGGTCAGTATATCGACATGAACGAAACCGTAGGCTTCGCACCAATATGCGGCAGTTCTGCCCGGCCCATGTCCCTCAACGCCTCCGGCACCGTCACAGGTGTGGAGGAAATAATGGCCGACGATGACTTCGAAAATGCTGAAGTATTCACTCTTTCCGG
>UMIH01012047.1_pt1 | contig 11784 bp, 10 predicted proteins | sample 1965771 | NCBI WGS metagenome assembly UMIH01 (sample SAMEA4836120, study PRJEB28245) | human gut metagenome | biome: gut microbiome; material: fecal sample | place: Denmark | collected 2008
TTCGGCATCTACCCCTACACCACCTCCTCCAACGTCATCGGCGCTTACGCTCCCATCGGCGCAGGCATCCCGGGCCATAAGCTGACCAACAGCATCGGCGTGATGAAGGCTTACTCCTCCTGCGTGGGCGACGGCCCCTTTGTCACTGAGCTGGCCATGACCGAGGAAGAGAAGCACGCCCTGCGTGAGGCAGGCCACGAGTATGGCGCTGCCACCGGCCGTCCCCGCCGCGTTGGCCCCATCGACCTGGTGGCAAGCCGCTACGGCGTGTTCTGCCAGGGCTGCGATGAGGTTGCCCTGACCCTGCTGGACGTGCTGGACTACATGGAGAAGATCCCCATGGTCACCGGCTACAAGCTGACCGACGGCACCATCACCAAGCGCTTCCCCATGGGCATGGCTCTGGACACCGCACAGCCCGTGGTGGAGTATCTGCCCGGCTGGCACTGCGATATCACTGCCGCCCGCAAGTGGGAGGATCTGCCCCAGGAAGCCCGCGATTACGTTGAGTATCTGGAAAAGGCTATTGGCTGCAAGATTACCTACATCTCCGTGGGTGCCGAACGTGAGGCCTACATCCACCACAACGTCTGATCCGCGCCACAGAACCCGCCGCATTGAAAAGGAAACGTGACTATGTTTGATATCATCACGGACAGCGCCTGCGACCTGACCCCTGAGACAGCCGCAACACTGAATATTGAGATCATCCCCTTCTATGTCTCGCTGGACGGTGAGCACTACCGCAAGGAGGGCAAGGAGATCGCCGTGCGCGATTTCTACCAGTTCATGGTAGATAACCCCGCGGCCTACCCCAAGACCAGCCTGCCTTCGCTGGAGGATTTTGAGACCGCCTTCCGGGCCCATGCCGAGGCAGGCCGCCCGGTGCTCTGCATCTGCTTTACCAGCAAGATGAGCGGCTGCGTGGGCAGTGCCCGCAACGCCCGGGAGCTGGTGCTGGAGGATTTCCCCGATGCTAAGATCGAGGTCATTGACAGCACCGCCGCCACCGTGACCGAATCCATCGTGGTGGAAAACGCGGTGGCCATGCGGGATGCAGGCTGTACGCTGGACGAAGCCGTGACCTGGCTGGAAGCGGAAAAGATCACCAACCAGATCTTCTTCACGGTGGGTAATCTGGACTATCTCATCAAGGGCGGGCGCATCGGCAAAGTCACGGGCCGTGCCGCCAACATTCTGGGCATCAAGCCCATGATCCTGTTCAAGGAGGGCGAGATCTTCTCCGCTGGCGTGGCCCGCGGCCGCCAAAAGAGCTTTGAGAAGGCCCTCGACCTTCTGATGACCTATCTGGCCGAACACAACGGCACGCCCGACGACTACTGCATCACAGTGGGCTACGGCTACGATGCCGACGAGGGCAAGCGGCTCTGGATGCAGACCCGCGCCGCCCTGCGCGCCAAGTACCCCACCTGCGAGTGCAATGTGGTCCTGCTGCAGATTGGCTGCACCATTGCCGTGCACACCGGCCCCTATGCGTTGGGCATGGGCGTGATGCGGCGGTGGAAAAAACAGTAACTCCCTCAGTCGCCTCCGGCGACAGCTCCCTCTAGGAGGGAGCCTTACGGCAGCGAAAAGCCTCTCTCTGAGAGGGAGGTGGCATTGCGTCAGCAATGACGGAGGGAGTTCCCACATAGTAAAAAAGAAGCCCCGACGAATGTCGGGGCTTCTTTTTGTTTTTCAGCCTTGATTTTTACGATGCACGATCACAGAAGACGGTGACACGGGTCTTGCCGCCATAGGTGCAGGTGTACAGCACCAGGGCGTAGCCGCTGTGTTCCACTTCCTCCACACTGTGGGGGTCAAGCACTTCGACCTTGTTCACGACGTACTCATTCACGATACCGTCCATATCGGTGAAGGTGACGTTATCCCCCGCTGTGAGGGAGGTCAGCTTGCCGAAATGGCTCTCGTAGTTGTGCGCCGCAATGACCAGATCATCGGTGCGGGAAGAGCCGAACTGGCGGCAGGGGGCGATCTTCAGGCGGGGGTAGCTCCACTCGCTCATCACCGGCAGGTCAATGCCGATGGCGGGAATGGAGATCTCACCCACATATTCGTTGCCGTCGATCTCCACCACCGGGAGCTCGGGGTCCAGGGGGCCGCTCTCTGCCTCCGGTTCCGGGGTCTCCACCTTCTGCTGAAGGTCGGCCACCACGGTCTGAGCTTCGGCACCGGCGTGGGCATCCTCGCAGCGGTTGTAGGCGTACAGGCCGCCCGCCGCCAGCAGGAGCACCACACCCAGCACGATGCAGACAAGCCCGGGGGATACTTTACGCATTCTTTTCACGTTTCTTGCTGCGCTCCATCAGGTAGGCTCCCACGGCCACCAGCACCAGACCGCTTGCCGTCAGAACAGGGATGGGCCAGTTCAGCTGACCGGTCTGGATCAGTTTGGGGCCTTCGGCCGGGCGGGCATCCGCCACCACGCTGGCCGGGGCGGTGGGCTCCGGTGCACTAGGGGTGGTGGTTTCAGTCACGGTCGGGCGGGCATCTGCCGGGGCCGGGTTCTCCGGCGTGGAAGGGGTGGGCGGGGTGACGGGATCAGGGTCATACGGGTCCGGGTAGTACGGGGTCTCGATGGCCTTGTAGCTGTTGTTGAAGGTGATGCTGCTCACCTTTTCGTCCATCAGGTCGGCCTGTGTGTGCACGGCCATCCGGGCCACCAGCTTGTCGTTGTCCCACACCACGGAAACGCGCAGATAGTACACGGTTTCATCGTAGGTGCCGCGGGTGTTGACACCGGCGCGCTGGCGCACGGTGTAAACGTAATAGCCGGGCTTGGTATAATTGATGGGGCCAAAGCTGCCGGTCTCGCCGTCGGTGATCTCCAGAGTGGTCACCTGGGGCAGGGGCGCATTGTCCACTGCCTCAAGTTCCACAGTCAGTGTTTCCTTTGGGAGAGGTGTTTCCCCCGTGGACTGAATGGAAACCGGAAGCTCCTGCAGCTGTGTATGCTGGTCAGCCGCAGTGGCCGCAAATGCCGCCGGCTGACACAGGCAGAACCCCAACGCAAGCGTCAGGAGTGCTGCCGCGATTTTACGGAACCTCATTTCATCCTCTCCTTTATGAATCCGACGCGGACGGGATCATCCACGCCAGAAGAATGGTGCGTGCATCGGTAAACTCCGTTGAACAGGTGGACAGCGCCAGCACCTGAGCGTCATCGCCTGCCGCTTTCATGGCGGCCAGCGTTTCGGTGTTCAGGTTCAGGGCGTTCTCCTGCGCAAAGGTGTACAACCCCTGCAGGTCGCTGTCCCAGCGCTGGGGCTGGAAGATCGCGCTCTCAGACGAAGGGACCAGCAGACATGCAAAGGTTTTAAGATCATAGGTGCGGTCGGGCAGGATCAGCTCACCGGTGGTGTTCTCTGCAAAGAACTCTGCGTCCTTGTAGAGATCCAGATCACCGAACATCTTGCTCTCTTCCATGTGGTGACCATACAGCAGAGAGTAAGGGTCGGTGAAGTTCTTGTCGCAGTTCACATCCAGAAAGATGCTGCCTGCCAGCGAGAAATCACCGTAGACATCGGTGTTCACATAGGTAAAGTTGTCCTCGCCCTGTACCACAGGGTAGTCGATGGCGGTGTTGTCCAGTGTGACCCACGCGCAGACATCCGGGTTGATGCCCAGCAGCTCCTCAAAGCTTGCGCCGTTATCCGCGCCCGCCTTGGGCTTGAACTGCAAAAGCTCTGCCTGAACATTGTCTGCGGCGGCGTACACCTGCGAGTTGTCCCACAGGGCATAGGCTGAATACGCCCCGGCGACCACCAGGAACAGCACGACCACCGTGCTCACCAGAAAGTCGGCTGCCCTCAACGCTTTTCTCTGCCAGTTGATACAGCCCACCTCCGGTTAAGCAAATTCAAATAAGTGGTTATTCGTTAGGTTTGTGCTGGGATACCCCCCCAGTCACGCTTCGCGTGCCAGCCCCCGCTAATAGGGGGGCCCTTGGCATGGCGCAAAGCTTCACGGTTTTGCCAAGGCCGCCCCTACTAGGGGCGGTGGCATCCCGCAAGGGATGACGGTGGGGTTTAATCTACCGCGAGCAATTACTCCTCGTCGCGGCGGCGCTTGTTCAGCATCAGGGCCACACCACCAATGGCAACGATGGCCAGCATTGCAATATAGGGTGCATTGTCCAGCACAACGCCCATGTCGGGGGTGCCTTCCTTGGTGTTGACAAAGCCGATGCTACCATTAACAGCGCCAACAGTTGCGGTAACAATGCTATTGTTCATGGTACCAATCTTTGCATAAGAGGTATTCGCATTCTTGCTGTTAATATCACTGGTGTTCTGCTCCACAGTGTACTCATTGCCGTCAGTTTCCTTAACGGTCACAATAACGCCTTCCGGCAGGTTCTCGAGTTCCAGCTGGTCATTGCGACCCAGCTTAACATCATACCAACCATCCTCAGAATCCTTTGCAGAAATGCTCCAGACGGTACCAACAGTAACAGCTGTATCATCAGAGTGAACAACCTTTGCACCAACATACTGGTTTGCATTCTTAGTATCAGCAACAATCAGCTTAACCTTAAAGTTAAACTTAGCAGCCAGATCGCCCAGACCACCCTTGATATCCTTGCTGATCACAACATTGTTAGCAGTGTAAGTGTTGGTAAATGCATTGGCACCATCGACCTTAGTACCAGTAGCCTGACCCTTGATGCTGGTTGCAGGAGAGTAATTGCTATCGTACAGCTGTGCATAGTACACATAGCCATTAAGGTTATCGTTATTTGCAACAGTAATCACAAGGTAACGAGTGCTGTTATCATAGGTAACACCCGGAGTACCATTAGACGTTTCCTTAATTTCAAAGCAATATTTACCGGGGCCTTCGGGCAGGCTGAAATCAGAAATCTTAATGCCCAGAGATCCAGTATAGGCAACATCCTTTGCGGTCATGTTCTCTTCAAACTTAACCGTCTTGGTTCCAGTATAAGTATAGGTGCTAGTATAAGGCTTGCTCTTATCAGACACGTAGGTCACAGAAAAGGTAAAATCCTCTTTCGGGGCAGTGCCCTTCTCGACCTTATAGTTCTTCATAATGCCCAAATCAGTATTAGGATTAGAAGCAGTATAGGAACCAGTAGTGGTATCAGTAGCCGGCTCATCCGCAAACGCAGCGGTTGCGCCGACGGTGAGCATCATGGCGGCAGCCAGAACGCCCGCGAAGAATTTCTTCAGTTTCATTGTTATTCCTCCCTAGTAAGAAATAGTTCGTACTCCTGTGCCACGGCCCAAACTCCGCAGTTCACAGGCAGGATGCCGGCAGCTTCTTCCGGCTTCCGTGGTATTACAAACTGCGTCGCCGCAGTAGTGTAATTACTTTTGCTTGCACATCCTCCAGCGGAACCGGGCCAAAGTCCCGGCTGTCCTCGGATTGTGTGCGGTAATCGCCCAGCACAAAAACGCAGCCTTCCGGCACCGTGTAGGGGTACTCCAGCGCGTCTTTTGCGTAGGTGGGGTAGAGGATCTCGCCGCTCTGCACCGCGCCGTTCACCACAAGGGTGCCGCTGTCGTCCAGAGCCACAAGGTCGCCCTCGCGCCCAAGGATGCGGCCCACCCGGAGCTTGCCGCCCTGGGTGTAGACCACAACGTCGTTTTTTGCGTAAGTTTTTTGCAGGCGGTAGCAGATGAGCAGGTCGCCATCCTTTACCGCGGGGAACATGCTGCTGCCCTTGGCCTGCGTGAGCAGGAACACCTGCGTGAACAGCACCCAGGCGCACAGCAGGATCACCACAACGCGGCCCAGCAGGCTGATAAAATCCTGCCGGTTCTCAGCGTCCAGCCTGCGGCGGCGCACCGCCTTTGCCCCCAGCTTCAGGGCTTCATTGTCCAGCGGGTGCATCGGAATGCGCCTCCTTTTGGGGGTCAGAGCTGTCAACTTTGGTGGTATCCAAGGGTAAGCTTCCGGTCTGCTGCTCCAAGAGCACATTATAGCGGGTGCGCTCGGCGCGGATGGCGGCTTCGTACAGGGCGTAAAGCTCTTCCAGCTTCTTCCACATGGCCGCTTCGTCCACACCGCCCAGCAGGTTCTTGCGGAATTTCACCGTCCGGAACCACTGGATGATCGCTTCCTGCTCCGGGCTGATACAGCTTTCCTCTGCACCGGCCAGCCGCTGGGGCGCTTTCTTCTTCGCCATGCGGTCAGCCCCCTTTAGTCATCTTCCTTACGGTGCTTGCGCAGCATCAGCAGGGCCACGCCGCCAGCCACCACAGCAAGGATGACAATGTAAGGCAGGGTGTCGAGGAGGACACCAAGGTCAGGCTCGAGAGTTCGATGGTTGGTGAAGTTGATTTGTTTAGCGTCCGTACCAATCGTTACAGTTGCTTCTTGCCCATCTGTAGATGTTCCAGAATCAACCACATAACTGGTCTCGTACTTTTCGCCTGAATAATTATCCTCTACAACCTTGTATTGGCCGCTCGGTAGATTCTTGAAGATAATCGAAGCTCCGTCCTTCAGAGTAAACTTGCCATCAGTGCCATCACTCAGCAATGCACCATTTGCATTGCCGAACTCATAGCTACCAGTTGTAAGTTCCACAGGTTTACCGCTTGCATCGAGAATCTGGAAGGTAAAAGCCTTATTGGTATCGCCAAGTTTACCAGTAACAGTTTTGGTAACGGTCAGGTTGGCGGAAGCAGGCACATACTTTGCGTAGAAGGTTGTATCCGTAGAAATGGTATCCGCTGTAAAATCAAACTTGCTTTCAGGTGTAAAGTTCTTATCCGTATACCATCCCTCAAATTTATAAACGGTTCCATCCGCTGCTGGCTTTATTAGCGGATACTCTGCTTGAGTTTGACCTGCGCGGGGAACATCCGGACGATCAATATTACTCAGCGAGATCGAATCGCTCCCTTCTGGGACAGTAAATGCTCCGCCATAATCACGCACTAGAGCAAAGGTATCTTTACCCACATCCTGAACCATAAACTTGACGTTGATGTGCGTTGTATCATGGAGCACTATCAGACCATCCAAATGGTACGTCATTGTTTTATCACCGACCGACGAAATCGGAGATTTATATATGCCACTCGTGTATTTGGGTTTATTCTGAAGTTCACCCTTCCAGTCTCCGTCCTTGCCGTTTTTGCCGGTGTTAGCTCCACCCACAGCAACGACCTCGTACCATTCAATTGTGTACGTACCGCCATAATTCTTTTGGGCATCTGACTCCCAACTACTCGGTTTTTCCAGATAATAGTAATCCTTGTAAGAACCATTCTGTTTAATCGGAATCACAGGAAACTGTCCGGAATCAACTATAATTTCAGTTCCCAACTTCGTATCAATGTCGGCCGTGCCATAAATTGAGGTACGCTTATTGTAATTGCTCGGAGCAACTACATTCGAAATCGTACCAACGGCCATGCCGTTCCACGCTTTATTTTCAGCTTTTTCGCCGTAGTAGTCACCCGAATAGCCCAAAACCTGCGTGTAAACATAAAGCTTGTAAGGAGATGTCGTTGAAGTGTTCACAACCTCAATAGAATCCGTTGTATCATTATTCCCCAGGCTATCCTTATTTCCACCATAGTCATGTCTAACCTTCACTTTGCCACTCGAGGTAAGTTTTAGCTTCACGGTTTTATAGGTATCGCCCTTTCCGTTAGTTGCACCAACGAACTCAGCACAATTTTCTCCTTCTATAATCCTCCAATTGTGATAATAATTACTTTTTCCGTTTTTGGATCGCAGTGTAATCGTTGCGCCAACCGGAACTTTTGCATCACCCTGAATGCTGCTGATCGTAGCAATACCATCATTCACATTCGGGTACTCAACGCCATCAATCTCAATGCTGACAATCTCAATGCCGTCATCATCGAACTCTTCACTTCCCTGATCCGGATATTCCAGTGCAAGCACAAAGGGGCTGAAGCCGGAGGTCTCGAAGGCCAGGGTGCCATTGGTATAAGTAAGGACATCCAGAATCTCCACATTGCCATCAGAGGTCTCGTGGAACACTTTCAGCATGTCGGCAGTTGCACCTTCCATTGCCGGCAGTTTGTCCAGACCGGAGACGGTGACGGTAGCCTTCTGGCCCTTGGCAGGCTGCACCGTTTCGCCCTTGGCGTTCTTGGGGGAGATCTTCAGACCCAGAATGGGAGCCATACTACCAAAGTCATCCAAGTGGTTCTCGTAGAAGTCCCCCACATCATCATAACCCATGTGGATGACGCTGAGGTGATCTGCGGCAGAGGGCAGATTCTTCACCTCCACCGGCAGATTGACGCTCTTCGTGTTGCCGTCCTCGTCCTCGTAGGAAGCAGCGGCCTTGGCAGTCAGATCCACAGGCACGGGGTTCTTATCCACCAGATCCTCGTGATCCACTTTCTCTTCCTCATCAGAGCCCACGGTGCCGTCCTTCCATGCGGCGTAGACGTTCACAGTGGTGGTCTTGCTGTCCAGAATGTTGCTGGTGGGGTCGGAGAGGTTCAGGCGCACCCGGTTGCCAAACTCGTCCAGCGTGTACCAGTAGTCAAACAGCCGCAGTTCGCCCTTGGGGTCCCGGTTGGAGGAGGGGTTCTCGATGTAGCTGCTGTAGTCCGCGATGGTCTCTGCCCGGGGCACAGCCTGAATGAAGTACAGGTTCCACAGAACCTCACCGTTCCGGGCCAGATACTCGCTCTCCGTCATATTGTTGATCTGTGCCTGAGCGGTAATGTCCTGCAGGTCAAGGGTGTTCAGCTCCTTCAGCCAGAAGCGGTAGACCACCATGTCCTGCAGCTTTTTGATCTCGTCGCCGGAAACGACCACTTTGTCATCAGGCTTTTCCACCACGTCGTCCTCGCCGGACCACTGGGTCTCGGTGCTGGAGCTGGGGTCGGTACTGGTGCTGGTGCTGGTGTCGTACTCAATGACGGTGCCCCACTCTGTTTCCTTAACGCTGGGGCCGCCGTCGAGGTTGTCCTCGCCGCCTTCCACAGGCCGGGTGGCAACTTCGTCCCCGCCGAAACCGGCAGCTTCACCGCCGTCTACAGGCCGGGTGGCTTCCTCCTCGCCGAAACCGGCAAATTCGTCGTCAGGATAGGATGCCACGCCGTCATCTACGGGCCGGGAGGCCTCTTGATGAACCTGAGGATCGATCAGACCCTCCGTTGCAAACACCGGCACAAGGCAGGTGCAGATGACCGCAAGCGCCAGACAAAGCGCAAAAACGCGCTTCACCAGCCTATCTTTTTTTCCGTGATGATTTTTCCGCACAGTGGAGCCCTCCCTGCATCATAGTATTTTTGGCAAAACCGGAGGAAAAGATATCCAACTTTTGTCGGTTTTCTTTCCCTTGGCAGGTTATTTTTACCAGACACATCATTATTGTAATTATAGCATGTATATCCAGTATTTTCAATAGTGAAATTTTATTTTCCCTTCCCCTTCTCAGACAAAATATTCTGCGATATACAGCACGTTATGAACCGTCGCAATATCATTGTGGGGAGTAGAACAGTCCGACTTATCCGCACGCCCGCCGCATTGATATATCACGCAGTTTTGTGTTGTATCTTCGCAGTTTCACTCTCTATAATACATGAAACGCAGATTCCTTTCACTTTTTTTCGAGATTTTTTGAAAAAAGTTTTCGGAGCCCTCTCAGTCAAAGCCTGACGGCTTTGCCAGCTCTCCCAAAGGGAGAGCCAATTGCGGCTCGACCTTCAGCGGCATTTACCGCCCAAAAGCCTGCCCAAAGCTCCCGTTTCCCTTGCAGATGCGTTGGCTCCCCCCCTCGGGGGAGCTGTCGAGCGAATGCGAGACTGAGAGGGCGTGCCTCACCAAAAAGCGCCCCCATCACTCAAAGGAGCAATGGGGGCGCTTTACCATATTACAATGGGTTCCGCTTACTCAGCCTTGGGGGCTTCGGGAGCCTTTGCTTCCTCAGCCTTTGCGGCGGGCTCTGCCGGAGCGGCAGGAGCGGCAGCGGGCTTCGGAGCCTGCTTCACCACGGGCTTGGGGGGATTCGGATCGTCCTTCAGCGGGAAGAGGATGATGTGCTTGGGGCACTTCTGGGCACACATGCCGCAGCCCTTGCACTTGTCGTAGTCCACACGGGCCACGCCGTCCACAACGTGGATGGCATCAAACTTACAGGTGCGCTCGCACATGCCGCAGGCAATGCAGGAAGTGGTGCAGGCCTTCATGGCAACGGGGCCCTTATCCTGATTGGAGCACATGACCACGGGCTTGCGGGGGCCGCCTGCGTCGATCATAATGACGTGCTTGGGGCAGATGTTGGCGCAGGCACCACAGCCGGTGCACTTGTCCTTGTCCACCTTGGCCACGCCGTCCACAATGTGGATGGCATCGAACTTACACACCTTGGTGCAGTCGCCCAGGCCGATGCAGGCAAAGGTACAGGTCTTGGGGCCGCCGTACAGGGTGGCAGCAGCGGCACAGGTCTGGATGCCCTTGTACTCGTAGCTGGGCTTGCAGTGCTCGGAGTTGCCCTGGCACTGGACCACAGCCTTCTTCTCCACAGCGCTTGCCTCACCGCCCATGATCTTGGCAATGGCGGCAGCAGCCTTGGGGCCGCCGGGGGCGCACTTGTCGCAGGGAACACCGTCCATAACAACGGCCTTTGCGTAGTCGGCACAGCCGGCGTAGCCGCAGCCGCCGCAGTTTGCACCGGCCAGGCAGGCAGAAACTTCTTCAATACGGGGGTCTTCCTCAACCGCCATGAACTTTGCGGCCAGCACCAGAACAACGGCACCGATCGCGCCCACGATGGTACAGAGGATCACAGCAGATACAATATTCATAATCCTGTTCCTCCCTTACAGCGTCACGTTGAACAGGTTTTCGACGAGGCCGCCGAAGCCCATAAAGGACAGGCTGGTGATGGCTGCTGCGATCAGGGTGATGGGCAGGCCCTTGAAGGGTGCCGGGGGATCGCAGGCTTCCACACGCTTGCGCACGCCGCTGAACATGACCATGGCCAGCATAAAGCCGACACCTGCACCCACGGCACAGACCAGAGCCTCAATGTAGGCAGCGGCAAAGCCAAGGGTAGCAACGTCTGCACCGTAGTCGTCCACGACCAGAATGGTCACGGCCAGCACGCAGCAGTTGGTGGTGATCAGGGGCAGGTAAACGCCCAGAGAATTGTACAGTGCAACAACATACTTCTTCAGGAAGATCTCGATGAACTGCACCAGCACTGCAATGACCAGGATGAACACGATGGTCTGCAGGTAGCCCAGGTCAGCGGGGTTCAAAATGAAGATCTGGATGGGGAAGGTGACAGCCGTTGCCACCAGCATAACAAAGATAACAGCGCCGGACATACCAATGGAGGAATCCAGCTTCTTGGAAACGCCCAGGAACGGGCAGATACCGTAGAACTTCACCAGCACATAGTTGTTGACAAGGATCATGCTGAAGAAGATCGCAGCGAGTTTGACTAACATCTTATTCTGCCTCCTTCTTCAGGTTGTCGAGGTCGCAGCAGCTCTTGCGCTCGATGCGGGCATCCAGCTTGCCTTCCAGCCAGATACAGCCAGCCATCAGCACGCCGTAGCAGAAGAATGCGCCGGGAGCCTGGGTCATAATGCTCATCTTGGCCATGCTCTCGGGCAGGACCTGAAAGCCCAGCCAGGTACCGCTGCCCAGGATCTCACGGATGGAGGCCATCAGCACCACGGTGAGGGTGTAGCCGATGCCCATGCCGATGCCGTCCAGTGCGGAATCCACCACATTGTTCTTGCAGGCAAACATCTCGGCACGGCCCAGAATGATGCAGTTGACAACGAT
>UMIH01067407.1_pt1 | contig 11756 bp, 9 predicted proteins | sample 1965771 | NCBI WGS metagenome assembly UMIH01 (sample SAMEA4836120, study PRJEB28245) | human gut metagenome | biome: gut microbiome; material: fecal sample | place: Denmark | collected 2008
TGGCAGCGCCCCGGTGCAGTGGGCCGTGCTGAACGGCGACGCCGAGACCGGCGTTTCCATCATGCAGATGGATGAGGGCCTTGACACCGGCGATGTGCTCTGCTGCGAGAAGATCGCCATCGACCCGGAGGAGACCAGCGGCGAGCTGTTTGACCGCGTGACGGCTGTGGGTGCCCGTGTGCTGTGCGAGGTGGTGCCCGCCATCGCCGCCGGTACCCTCAAGCCCCAGCCGCAGGACCACGAAAATGCCTGCCTTGCTCCCATGCTCAATAAGGAGATGGCGGAGTTCAAGCTCACCGAAACGGCTGCCCATATCCACAACTGGGTGCGCGGCATGAACCCGTGGCCCGGTGCATGGTTCGTCACCGCGGGCGGCAAAAAGCTCAAGGTGATGGAATGCTGTGCGGTGGCTTCGAACGGCGAAGCACCCGGCACGGTGCTGGCCACCAAGCCCCTCACCGTGGCCTGTGGAGAAGGTGCTATCCAGCTGCTGAACGTGGTGCCCGAGGGCAAAAAGCCCATGGCCGGCACCGCCTTTGCAGCCGGTCAGCGCCTGAAAACGGGGGATACTCTCTGATGGCGGCAAATCCGCGCGCGGCGGCAGTGGCGGCGCTGGTGCGGCAGGAACAGGATGGCTTTTCGAACCTCGTCCTGGATGCCGAGCTCAAGCGCCAGAAGCTGGAAGGCCGCGATAAAGCATTTGCCAGCGCCATTTTTTACACGGTGCTGGAACACCGGGGCACATTGGACTACATCTTGGAGCAGTTTTTGCCCAAGGGCCTTGCCAAGCTGGATGCACCGGTGCGCGAAATATTGCGCGCGGCGCTGGCGCAGGCCCGCTATATGCAGGTGCCGGTGTCCGCTGCGGTGAACGAAGCCGTCAAGCTGACCCGTGCCTTTAAAAAATCCAGTGCATCGGGCTTTGTCAACGCCGTGCTGCGCCGCGCCTGCAATTATGACCTGAGCACAGCCGTTTTCAAAGATGAGACCGAACGGCTCATGGTGCTGGGCTCTGCCGGGCGGGACGTGGCAGAATTTCTGCGTAAAAACTATCCGGACGAAGCGCTGGACATCCTCACCTACAAGGCCGACGGCGGCCTGACCAGCCTGCGAGCAAACCCGCTGAAAGCCAGCGCCGAGGAGCTGTGTGCAAAGCTGCTGGCTTCCGGCGCAAGGGAAGCGCGCCCGGGTGTCGTGCCCGGCAGCGTGCTGGCTCGGTTCGAAGGCAGCCCGGCAGAGAACGAGCTGTTCCGGCAGGGATATTTCCATGTGGAAGGACAGGCCAGCCAGCTGGCAGCGCTCTCTGTGGAAGCAAAGCCCGGCGAGACGGTGCTTGACCTGTGCGCGGCACCCGGCGGCAAGACCATCCTGCTGGCCGAGCAGATGCAGAACACCGGCAGGCTTTACAGCTGCGACGCCGCCGAGAATCGCGTGGGCTTGATCCGCACGGCGGTGCAGCGCATGGGGCTGACCAACGTCGAAGCCCTCTGCAACGACGCCACAAAGGTGAACCCGGCCCTGCCGCAGGCAGACCGCATTCTGGCAGACGTGCCCTGCAATGGTCTGGGTATTCTGGCAAAAAAGCCGGACCTGCGCTATAAAACGCTGGACCCGGCCCGCGAGGCTGAATTATTGGCCACGCAGTCGGCCATCCTCGATACGGCGGCTGCATTGCTCAAGGCGGGCGGCAGACTGGTCTATTCCACCTGCACCATCGACCCGACCGAGAATCAGCAGCAGATCGCTGCATTCCTTGCCCGCCACCCGGAGTTCTGCGTGGCAGAACCCGCTGTAGCTTTGCCTGCCGGGATGACGGCAGGGGAGCACGGCACCCTTTCGGTGCCCACCCGCACCGGCATGGACGGCTTTTTCCTCTGTGCGATGCAGAAAAAGGGCTGACCACTGCAAGGAAACGGGCTTTCCGTTCGTAAAAACAATAGGAGAACACAATGGAACAAAAACGCTGTATTTCCTCGCTGACGCTGGCAGAGTTGACCGCTGAACTGAAGGCGATGGGTCAGCCGGGCTTCCGGGCAAAGCAGATCTTCCACTGGGTGCACCAGAAACTGGTCACCGAGTTTTCTGCCATGACCGACCAGCCCAAGACCCTGCTGGCAAAGCTGGAAGAAAGCTTTTATATCGCTGCGCCCCAGATCGAGCGCCGGCAGGAAGCGAAGGACGGCACGGTGAAATATCTGCTGCGCATGGCCGACGGCAACTGCATCGAGACGGTCGTCATGCGCTACCACTACGGCAACACGGTGTGTGTGTCCACCCAGGTGGGCTGCCGCATGGGCTGCCGCTTCTGCGCTTCCACCCAGGCGGGCCGTGTGCGTAATCTGGAAGCAGGCGAGATCTGCTCCGAGATCTACACTGCCCAAAAGGATATCGGCGAGCGCATCTCGCACATCGTGCTCATGGGCATCGGCGAGCCGCTGGACAACTTCGACGAAGTGATGAGGTTTCTGGAGAACATCACCTCGCCCGAAGGCGTCAACATCGGTATGCGCAACATCAGCCTTTCCACCTGCGGCCTTGTGCCCAAGATCGACCTGCTGGCCGAGAAAAAGCTGCAGCTCACTCTTTCGGTGTCGCTGCACGCACCCAATAATGAAATTCGCAGCGGCATGATGCCGGTGAACGACGCCTACCCCGTGGAAGTGCTCATGCAGGCGGTGCGCCGCTATCAGGACACCACCGGCCGCCGCGTCAGCTTTGAATACTCTATGGTGCGCGGCGTCAACGATTCCGACGCCTGCGCAAAACAGCTGGCAAACCTCATCCGGGGCATGGGGGCCCATGTGAACCTGATCCCCATCAACCCGGTGGACGGCAGCCCCTACTCGGCCACGGACGCAGCCAATGTGCGCCGCTTCCAGCAGAAGCTGGAAAGCCTTGGCGTCAACGCCACCGTGCGCCGCCGCCTGGGCAGCGAGATCAGTGCCGCCTGCGGCCAGCTGCGCCGGGACGAAATGAACGGGAAGGCATAACAAAGGGAGAATCCTATGAAACTTGCAGGAAAAACGGATGTCGGGCGGGTCCGCCAGGACAATCAGGACGATTACCGCGCCGGCAAACTGCCTGGCGACGCCGCATGGCTGCTGGTCTGCGACGGCATGGGCGGCGCGCGCGGCGGCCGGGAAGCCAGCCAGGGCGCGTGCAATGTCATTGAGCGCTGCTTTCAGGAGCAGTATGCTTCCAAATGTCTGCCCGGCGAGGAGGAGACGTTCCTGAAAAAGACGCTGCTCAGCGCTAACCGCTTCGTGTTCCAGAAGGCCATGCAGGACGAAGCGTTGGCCGGCATGGGCACCACAGCGGTGTGTGCACTGGTGCGCTCTGGCCGGGTGTATCTGTGCCATGCGGGCGACTCCCGCGCATACCTGTTCCGGGACGGCCGGCTCACCCAGCTCACCCACGACCACTCCTATGTGCAGGAGCTGGTGGACTGCGGCACCATCACGGTGGAAGAAGCCGAGCACCACCCGCAGAAGAACATCATCACCCGGGCGCTGGGCGTGGACTACCGTCTGGATTCGGAGTTTACCTGCCAGGAGCTGCAAAACGGCGATCTGCTGCTGCTGTGCTCGGACGGCCTGACCAACGCCGTCCCGCGCGACCAGTTGGAACAGCTGCTGGGCACCGGCTCGTTCTACGACCTGCCGGACCAGCTCATCCGCACGGCCAACGAGAACGGCGGCCCGGACAACATCACTGCGCTGCTGCTCAGCGTGGAACCGATGGAGGTGCGCAATGGATAACCTGATCGGCAAACGGCTGGACGGCCTGTACGAGGTGCAGGAACTGATCGGCTCCGGCGGCATGGCGAACGTCTACAAGGCTGTCATGCGGGGCCACAACGGCCCGGTGCCTGCCGGGACGGTGGTGGCAGTCAAAGTGCTGCGGCGGGAGTTCATGCACGACCCGGATCTTGTCCGCCGCTTCAAGAACGAATCCAAGGCCATCTCGCTGCTGAACCACCCGAACATCGTCAAGGTGTACGATGTCTCGGTGAACGATGATCTGCAGTATATCGTCATGGAGTATGTGGACGGCATGACCCTGCGCGAGTACCTCAACGAGCGCGGCGGCAAGCTGACCAGCCGGGAGACGGTGCACTTCATCTCCCAGATTTTGAAGGCGCTGGAACATGCCCACGCCAACGGTGTGGTGCACCGGGACATCAAGCCCCAGAACATCATGCTGCTGGACAATGGCCAGCTGCGTATGATGGATTTTGGCATCGCGCGCATCTCCCGGGCCGAGAACCAGCTTTCCGGCGGCAAAGCCATGGGCAGCGTGCACTATATCAGCCCGGAGCAGGCCAAAGGCGACGAGACCGACTGCACCAGTGATATCTACTCGGTGGGCGTCATGATGTACGAGATGCTCTCCGGGCATCTGCCCTTTGACGCCGATGACATGGTGGAAGTGGCCATCAAGCAGATCTCGGACACCCCGAAGTCGCTGCACGAGCTGGCCCCGGAGGTGCCGAATGCGCTGGTGGAGATCACCGAGAAGGCGATGGCAAAGCTGCCGCAGAACCGGTACGCCTCCGCCCGCGAAATGCTGAATGCGCTGGACACCTATGTGCAGAACCCGTCTGTACAGTTCGAATATCAATATATCACAGAAGATGCTCCTGAAAAGGTGGTGAAACGTACCATGAACCAGAACCGGGCAAACCGCCGGGCAGAAACGCCCGCCCCCCACAGCAAAAAGGCAGCGCCCCGCAAGAAGCGCCGCACCATCTTCCTGCCTGCGCTGTTCGGCATCACGGTGGCTTTTGTCATCGCGTGCCTTGCGCTGTGCTGGATGATCCTGAACGATTCCTCCAACCTGATGAACAACAATGCGGATGTCACGCTGGGTGATTATGTCGGCATGACCCGTGACGAGGCCCAGGCCGCAGAACAGGTCGTCTCCGGCCAGATCACCGTGAACTGGGAGGAAGAATACAACAGCAATTACGCCGCAGGCTATGTCTACAAGCAGTCGCCTGTGGCAGGCCGCACGGTGCGTGAGGGCCAGAACGTGACCCTTACCGTCAGCCTGGGCACCCAGTATGTCACAGTGCCGGACCTGACCAACTATGTGCAGGCCGATGCGGAACAGCAGCTGAAGAACCTGGGTGTTTCCGTGCTGGTGACCCAGGCCGTGGAACCCTCGGTGGCGTCCGGCGCGGTCATCCGCACCGACCCGGCGGCGGGCAGCCAGGTGGCGGCGGGCAGCACCGTTGTGGTGTATATCAGCCGCCCGCAGGTGTCTACCACCACCAAGGTGCCTTCGCTGGTGGGCATGACCACTGATGATGCCCGCACCCTGCTGGTGCAGAACCACCTGGGCCTGGGCAGCCAGTCGGAGCAGTACAGCGACCAGCCCGAAGGCACGGTCATCAGTCAGGACCCGGCAGCGGGCAGCACCGCCAAGCTGAATGGCCGCGTGAACATCGTGGTCAGCGCAGGGCCGGAGCCCGAACCGGAACCGGAAGCACCCAGCGACAGCACCGGCGGCGATTGGTGGAGCGGCCTGTGGGGCGGCTCGTCGTCCTCCAGCAGCACGGCCACGGGCGGCGACCAGGGCGACGGCAGTGGTGACGGCCAGACCGACGGCGGCGGCATCACCGACTGGTGGGCTTCGCTGTGGGGCTGACGGAGGCGTGCATGAAGGGATATATCACCAAAGGCATCGGCGGCTTTTATTATGTAAAAACGCCGGACGGCATTGTGGAATGCAAGCCCCGCGGCATCTTCCGCAAGCAGAAGATCACCCCGGTGGCGGGCGATGAGGTGACGCTGGAGACCGAAAACGGTGCTTCGGTCATCGCTGAGATCGCACCGCGCAAAAACGTGTTCGTGCGTCCGCCGGTGGCAAACCTGGATGTGCTGTTCCTTGTGGCCAGCACCACTCAGCCCACCCCCAGCACCCTTGTGCTGGATAAGCTCTCGGCCATCGCGGTGGATAAAGGCGTGCAGCCGGTCATCGTCTGCACCAAGGGCGATTTGGCAGAAGCAGAATTCCTGCGCTCTGCCTACGAAAGGTCCACCCTGCCGTTCATCCGCATCGACTACGAGACCGGTGCCGGGCTGGATGAGGTAAAACAGTGGATCGCGGGCCGTCTGTGCGCTTTCTGCGGAAACTCCGGCGTGGGCAAATCCACGCTGCTGAACCATCTGCTGCCGGAAGCCGAGCGCGAGACCAGCGCCATCAGCCAGAAGCTGGGCCGCGGCCGCCACACCACCCGCGAAGTGACCATCTTTGAGGCTTTCGGTGGGCGCATCGCTGATACTCCGGGTTTTGCCAGCCTGGAAGCAAACCGCGCGGGCTTCATCCCAAAGGAAAACCTGGAACATGCGTTCCCGGAGTTCGGCCCCTATCTGGGCGAATGCCAGTTCACCGGCTGCTCTCACCGCAGCGAAAAAGGCTGCGCTGTGCGGGCTGCGCTGGCAGAGGGCAAGCTCTCCCAGACCCGGTATGACAGCTACTGCGCTATGTACGAGGAAGTCAAGGACGTGAAGGACTGGCAGCGCCCGAAAGTTTGAAAGTAAGGAAGGATTTCCATGTCACGCTGTGTGATCATTTCCGCCTGTCCGGTCTCGCCGGAGCTGACAAAGGCTCTGCGCCCGGATGATTTCATCATCGCCTGCGATGCAGGCTACCGCAACTGCGCACCGCTGGGCTGCAGGCCCAACATCATCGTGGGCGATTTTGACACCGCCCCCTGCCCGGAACAGCAGGACGACGATATCGTGGTCCTGCCCCACGTCAAGGACGACACCGACACCGAGTACGCCGCAAAGCTGGCCTCGGAGAAGGGCTTCGACGAGGTGCTGCTGCTGGGGGGTCTTGGCGGCAAACGGATAGAGCACACTCTTGCGAACCTGTGCACCGGCCTTGGCCTTGAGCAGCGCGGCGTGCGTGCCACCCTGCTGGACGAGTACAGCCGCATCACCTTTGTGATGCCCGGCGAGACCCGCCGCTACCCGAAGGAAAACTATTTCTTCTTCTCGGTCTTCCCGATGGAGGGCAGGGCAGAGGGGGTCTCGGAGCATGGCTCCTTCTACGAACTGGACGACGCGCAGCTGACGGCCGGTTATCCGCTGGGCATCAGCAACGAGTATGCTGAAGGCTCGGACTGCATCACCATCGCTACCCGCACCGGTGCGCTGGTGGTGGTGGAGACCCTTGCAGACAACACCTGAGCCGGAACATTTCCGGCCTGTTCTGCGTAAAATAGAGCAGAAAGGCAGGGGTTGATATGCAGATCATCGTCATCCGAAGCCCGAAGTGCCTGCGCGGCCTTTTGCGCAGATTGTTCGGCATCAAAAAAGAACAATAAAAGGGAAACTCCTCTCCGTGCAAAGCACTGCATGGATGGGAGTTTTTCTTTTTGTCCGGCAAGAGGTGAAGAAGTATCATATCTTCACCTCTGAGGTGAACAAAATTGCATCAAAGTGTGACTTTGAAGAAAAAATGAACATAGCTTCGACGAAAGCTGGAAAGGGTGCGCGGAGAAAGCAGAAGTGTTTTGCCGGGAAAAACAAAAAAGACTTTTGACAACAAAAGTTCATCCTTCTGAAGCAACCCTGTTCTTCGACGGAATTTGTGCTATAATACAGGGGCAACGCTTTGCCCGGCCTTTGGATGCAGCGCAAAAGCAGAACTGGAAACAAGGAGTTTTGGAATCATGGAAAGAGAGACCCTGAAATCACGTCTGGGCTTCATTCTGCTGTCGGCAGGCTGTGCCATCGGCATCGGAAACGTCTGGAAATTCCCTTATATCGCCGGACAGGGCGGCGGCGGCGCATTCGTACTGTTTTATCTGATCTTCCTGGTCATTCTGGGCCTGCCCATCATGACTATGGAATTTGCGGTGGGCCGCGCCTCCCGTAAGAGCCCGGTGCGCGCTTATCAGGCACTGGAAAAGCCGGGCCAGAAGTGGCACATCCACGGCTACCTCACCCTCATTGGCTGCTATCTGCTCATGATGTTCTACACCACCGTGGCAGGCTGGATGCTGCACTATTTCTACATGACCGCCACCGGCAAGCTGGCGGGCCTTGACGCCGACCAGGTGGCCGGGAAGTTCACCGAGATGCTGGCAAACCCCGGCGTCATGACCTTCTGGATGGTATTCGTGGTAGCCCTGGGCATCCTCGTGTGCGCCAAGGGTCTGCAGAGCGGTCTGGAGCGTGTGACCAAGGTCATGATGATCGCCCTGCTCATCATCATGGTCATCTTGGCCATCAACAGCCTGTTCATGGACGGCGCGAAGGAAGGCCTGCGCTTCTTCCTCGTGCCGGACTTTGCGCGCATGAAGGAAGTGGGCGTGGTGAACACGCTGGTGTCCGCCATGAACCAGGCCTTTTTCACCCTGAGTCTGGGCATCGGTGCCATGGCCATCTTCGGCAGCTACATCGGCAAGGAGCATTCCCTGCTGGGCGAGTCGGTGCGCATCGTCATCCTGGATACCTTCGTGGCCATCACCGCAGGCCTCATCATCTTCCCGGCTTGCTTCACCTACCATGTGGACCAGACCAGCGGCCCCAGCCTGATCTTCATCACCCTGCCCAACATCTTCGCCAACATGGCGCTGGGCCGTCTGTGGGGCAGCCTGTTCTTCCTGTTCATGGCATTCGCAGCTCTGTCCACCGTGCTGGCTGTGTTTGAAAACATCATCTGCTGCGGCATGGAGCTCACCGGCTGCAGCCGCAAGAAGTCCAGCCTGGTCAACTTTGTGCTCATCACGGCACTGTCGCTGCCCTGCGTGCTGGGCTATAACCTCTGGGCATGGGACGGCTTCGCCGTGTTTGGCGGCGCTGTGCTGGATTTTGAGGATTTCCTCGTCAGCAACCTGTTCCTGCCGCTGGGCAGCCTGGTGTACCTGCTGTTCTGCGTCACCCGCTATGGCTGGGGCTGGGACAACTATAAGAAGGAAGTCAACACCGGCGAGGGCCTGAAGATGAAGGACTGGATGCGCGGCTACCTGACCTATGTGCTGCCGGTGATCGTGCTGTTCATCTTTGCGTTCGGTATCTACGATAAATTTTTTGCATAAATAAGTTACGCCTTCCGTTATTCCTTCGCTAATGGGCTCCCTCGTTGAGGAGGCTGTCGAGCGGATGCGAGACGGAAGGAGTTCGTGGGCTCCTCTTGCAATAAGGGGAGCCTTTTGCGGCAGAAAGGAATTTGGGATGCACGTTCTGATTTGTGACGACGACGCGGCGTTCGGTGCGCGTATGGCAGACTATATCCACGATTATTTCGAAGCTCGGTCGGTCCAGCTGCAGACCGTCGTCTGCACCGGTGCGGCCGAGGCGCTGCGCACGCCGTATCTGGAGCTGTATCAGCTTGCGTTTCTGGATGTGGATATGCCCGGCACCAATGGCATCGCACTGGGGCGGGAGCTCAAGCAGAGAAGCCCCGACATTCGGCTGGTCTACGTCTCGGCCTATCTGGAATTTGCCCCCGAAGGCTACACGGTCAATGCCTACCGCTACCTGCTCAAACGGGACATTGCCCGGATGCTGCCCAAGTGCCTGGACGATCTGCTGGCGGCCTTTACCGACCAGCACCGGACCCTGACCGTGCACCACAACCGCGCCACCAGCGAGATCCCGCTGTACCAGATCTATTATCTGGAAAGCGCTCTGCGCCAGATCGACATCTACGGCGACATCCCGCACCGGCCCATCTGCACCTTTTACGGCAAGCTGGCCGAGCTGCCCGCCATGCTTTATGAGAATGGTTTTTTGCAGGTGAGCCGCAGCGATGTGGTGAACATGAGCCATGTGCACAGCATCCGCAATTATAAAGTGGAGCTGAAGAACGGCGTGGAGCTGGGCGTCAGCCGCCAGAGCTATGCAGCCATCCGCAACGCCTGGCTGGAATGGAAGGGGCAGTTTGCCGATGAATGATACACTTCTCTGGACACTGCTGGGGCACCTGGTCTGCATTGCACAGTGGGCCGCCTTCATTCTGGTGGACTACGCTTACCTTGGCAAAAACAAAAAGGTACGCTATCCCTGCATCTGGGCGGCTGTGCTGGCGGCGTGCGTGCTGTTCGTCTCGATCCGGTGGAATCTGGGTTTTTTCAACACGGCCTCCATTGCCACCAACGTGGTGTACCTGCTGCTGGCATCGCTGCTGTTTGGCGGTACACCCAACCAGAAGCTGACGGGCAGCCTCATCAACGGTGTGATGTGTCTGCTGACCGAAAATACCGTGAGTTTCCTCTTTGCCTGGTTCCTCGGCGTGCCCACCGGCAGCGTCTGGCGCTATAAGAGCTGTCTGGCCGCGCTGGTGGTCTCCATTCTGGCGGTGGGGCTGCTGGTGGCGTACTTCATGCGCCGCTGGAACAGCACCTGCGCGCTGGAGCCGCTGCAGGCGGCCGTGATGAGCTTTTTCCCCGGAGTGGTCGTGGCGCTGAACATGGGCCTGATGGTCTCGGCCAACCGCCAGAAGCCCACCTTGATGAACATGGTGCTGACCGTCGGCCTGACGGTGGCCGTGCTGGTGCACATCGCCATCGTGCAGATGTTCAACGACCAGGTGGTGCAGCGGCAGAGCTCCCGCTTCCGCGCCCAGCTGGAGCAGCAGCGGGCGGAAGCCCTGCTGGATTCCTACACCGCTCAGCGCCGCCTGACCCACGAGTTCACAAACCATATGAGCGCCCTCAGCGCCTTGCTGAATCAGGGCGACATGGAAGGCGCGCGGGCCTACATTGCCGGTGTGAGCAAGGCAGTGGCGGCGGGCACCACCATCATGGACACCCATAACCCATTGCTGGATTCCATCCTGAGCAAAAAGTACGAGGAAGCCGCGCACAAGGGCGTGACGGTCTATTTTGACCTGTGCGACCTCAAGCGCCTGCCCTTTGACAGCACGGACATGGTCATCGTCATCTCGAATCTGATGGATAATGCCATCCGTGCAGCGGCAGAAGCGCTGCCACCGGAGGTACATGTGCGCATCCGCAAGACCCCGGACGAATACCTCATCTCGGTGTGCAACCGTGTGCAGCAAAATCTGGAGATCGAGGACGGCCGCCTGCCTGCCACCACCAAAAAGGAGAGCGGCCATGGCATGGGCCTTGTGAACGTGCAGGAAATCCTGCGCAAATATGGGGCCGAGTATACGGTCAGCTGCCGGGACTGCTGGTTCCGCTTCACCTGTTCGCTGCCGGTGGCGCATTCCACCGACAATTCATGACATGCGGACCGGCAAAATATGACATTTTGTCTGCTGCGGCGGTGCGGTTTTGGTATAATAAGAACAGTAAAGGAAGACCTCCGTGCAGGCAATGGATCGTTGCGGTGGGGAGAGAGGGGAAGCCCTTCTCCTGTAAAAGAGCTTTGCTGCAAGATGGAGCATGTCGGCTGCAGTGCGTGTAAGCAGCTGACGCGATTACCTTTGCTTTTGCTGCGGGTCCAAGGGGACCCGGTAGAGTGCATCTGGCGGGACTTTCAACGGCGGTTCTTTGGGGATTGCTGTTCATAAAGTCACTCACTGCGTCGCATTTTCCCGTTCCGTTCCGGCTGCGTGTGGGAACACAGTCGGTCAAGCCCGGTTCGGGAGCTTTATCTGCGTCGGGGAGAGTTCCGTCAGATTTTTTATTGCAATAGAAAACGGCTGCTGTACATGAATTTGTGCAGCAGCCGTTTTGCATGATAAGATTTCACTGGAGTTTTCGACACACAATATGGAATTTTGACGAAAAACATGTTATAGTGGATGCAACAGATAAAATTTGCATAAAA
>UMIH01012187.1_pt1 | contig 11590 bp, 10 predicted proteins | sample 1965771 | NCBI WGS metagenome assembly UMIH01 (sample SAMEA4836120, study PRJEB28245) | human gut metagenome | biome: gut microbiome; material: fecal sample | place: Denmark | collected 2008
GGGCATGATTCCCGGCGTGCTGAAAATCGGCCGCGGGCAGAACGAGATGATCATCTCCATCATGCTCAACTATGTCGCCACGCTCTTCATGGGCGTCATCTACACCAGCTGGATCCGCGATGCCTCCGTCCCGCAGACACCCGCCATCGCCGATGAGGTGCATCTTCCGCGCATCATCACCGGGATGCGCTTCACTTGGGGCTTTGTGATCGCGGTCGCGGTCGGCCTGATCCTCTATTACGTCCTGTTCTGGACGAGCGCGGGCTTCCGCCTGCGCGCCGTCGGCTGCAACCTCACGGCCAGCCGCTTCAACGGCATTCCCGTCAAGCGCTTTATGCTCGCCAGCTTCATTGTCTCCGGCGCGATTGCCGGTCTCGGCGGCGGCGCGGAGCTGCTCGGTACGCAGTTCCGCCTCATCAACGGCTACGGCGCGGGCTACGGCTTCGACGGCGTGGCGATGGCCCTCATCGGCCAGCTGCACCCGATCGCGACGATGGTCGTCGCGCTGTTTTTCGCGGTGCTCCGCGTCGGCTCCACCACCATGCAGGCCGCTACCGGCGTGCCTACCAGCGTGTCCGACATCATTCAGGCGCTTGTCATCGTCTTCTCCGTCGCTGGCATGGCGCTGACCAAGCTCCCGGAATTCCAGGCGTGGCGCAGCCGCGTCTTCCACGGCAGAAAGGCGGGTGAAGCGTAATGGATTGGATCTCGAGCCTCCTTCTTGCAACGGTCCGTCTCGCCATCCCCGTGCTGCTCATCTCCCTGGCTGAGCTCTACGGCCAGCGCGCGGGCATGGTCAACATCGGCCTCGAGGGCCTCGCCTCCATCGGCGCGCTCGTCGGCTTCCTCGTCTGCTATGTCACGGGATCGAACTGGCTGGGCCTGCTCTGCGGCGCGCTTGCGGGCGTGATCGTCAACATGATCTACGCGTTCTCCACGGTCACGCTCTGCGCCGACCATACCGTCTACGGCATGGCCGTCAACATCTTCGCCCCGGCGCTCGCGTCCTTCATCTACCGCGTCTACTTCGGCACCGGGTCCGACCTCAAGCAGATCACCACCATGTCCTCCGTCGCCATCCCCGGCCTGAAGGACATCCCGGTGCTCGGGCCGCTGCTCTTCGACCAGAGCCCGATGGTCTATCTCACATTCCTGCTCGTCCTCTTCACGGCCATCTTCTTCGGCAAGACCCGCGCGGGCCTGAGCTATAAGGCCGTCGGCGAGCATCCGCAGGCCGCCGCCACGCTCGGCATCCCGGTCGTCGGCGTGAAGTACCTCGCCTGCGTGATCTGCGGCGCCCTGTCCGGCATCGGCGGCGCGTACCTCACCACCTGCTATTCCAGCACCTATACCGATGGTATCGTCGCCGGGCGCGGCTTCATCGCGCTGGCCGCCGTCATCTTCGGCCGCTGGAACGCGGGCGGCATCCTGCTGGCCTGCCTGTTCTTCGGCTTCTGCGACGCGCTCCAGATCCGCCTCCAGGTCTCCGGCATCGCCATCCCGTATCAGTTCTTCCAGATGATCCCCTACGTGGCGACGGTCGTCGTCCTCACGCTCATCGGCGCCCGCCAGGCCGGACCCAAGGCCAACGGCAAGCCCTACCGCCGTGAACAGCGGTAAACCGGTAATAACGCTTCAGCGTTGTTATAAACTTATGGCAGCACCGCATTGTGCGCTGCTGCCGAATCCTAATATTCTATGGAGGACAAAAAATGAAAAAGATCATTGCAATGCTTCTGGCGCTTGTCATGCTCCTGTCGCTGGCGGCGTGTGCCGGTACTGCGAAGACCGACACCGCGGCTCCTGCGGACGACACCAGCAAGACCGACACGACCGACACCGCCGCCGAACCGGCTGACACCACCGAGCCCGCCGACACGACCGCTGAACCCGTTGTCACGGAAGAGCCCACCGCTGCCACCAAGGCTGACGGCTCTGCCTATAAGGTCGCCATGATCTGCGACTCCAGCATCAACGACGGCGGCTGGGGCGCGGCCTGCTACAACGCCATGATCGCCGCGGCCGAAAAGATGGGCTGGGAGACCGAGGTCACCGACTCCATCTCGCAGGACGCCTACTATGATTCCATCGTCGCCTACTGCACCCTCGGCTACGACATGATCTACGCCCCCGGCAACCAGTACACCGACGCCGTCCTACAGGCGGCTGAGGAATATCCCGACGTGGCCTTCGCCCTGCTGAACGGTGCGGAAGATACCCCCGCCAAGGCCGTCAACGGCAACGTCTCCTTCCTGCTCCCGAACGCGCAGCAGATCGGCTGGATCGCGGGCGCCCTCGCCGGCCTCATGACCGAGAGCGGCAAGCTCGGCTTCATCGGCGGCATGGAGCTCGACACCACCAAGGGCAAGATCGCGGGCTTTGAAGAGGCGGCCAAGTACGTCGCCGAGCAGGAAGGCAAGACCGTCGAGCTGCTCAACGTCCCCTATGCCAACTCCTTCTCCGACGCCCCGAAGGGCAAGGAATTTGCCACTGAGCTGATCGCCCAGGGTGCTGACGTCTTCTTCGGCGACGCTTCCGCCGTCGACTCCGGCGCGCGCGAGGCCATCGACGCGGCCAACGCCGCCGCGGGCGAAGTCAAGATCTACGACATCGGCCAGCCTGCCGACATCCTCGGCCAGAACGAGTGCATCATCTGCTCTCAGGTCACCGACAACTCCGCCATGATCGTCGCCTCCATGCAGGCTGTCATCGACGGCACCTTCGGCGGCGCGACGCTCTACGGCACGCTGCAGAACAACACCCTCTCCGCCGGCGCGCTGAGCGATCTTGTTCCCGCCGACGTGCAGGAGAAGTACCTCGCCTACATCGACCAGATGATCGCGGGCACGTTTATGCAGTAATCTCTTGCGGAACGCCCAAAGCGCCCGGCGGACCCTGTGTCCGCCGGGCACTTTCCCGTTTTCGGGCATTCTCGCCGGGAAATGCGGCTGCCGACCGGGGAAAACTGTCGATTTCTCCGGTTGACTCTTTTCCGATGCGTGTTATAATGTGGACTGTCTGAAACAATATAAAATTGTAGCGCCAAGGTGTCCACCGCAAGGCGGATGAAAAGGGAATCCGGTGAGAATCCGGAGCGATGCAGTCACTGTGTACGGGAGCGGACCTGCAAAGGAAGCGCCGGACCGGCCAGATGGCCGGTGTGTGCGTCCTTACCACTGGGAAACCGGGAAGGGCAGAGCCGCGAAGAACGAAGTCAGGAGACCTGCCTTGGCGTGGAATCTCAGATCCGCTGTCCACGGGTCGGCCTTCCTGCAAGTTTGTATGGTCTTCCGCTTTGGAAGGCGACATTCGATACGGCTAGGGAGAACGGCTGCGCCAGCGCAGCCGTTTTTATATTTTTCAGAACATTTTAGAAAAGAGGTAGACCTCACATGAAAAAGACCCTCGCGCTTGTGCTCGCAGCCGTGATGCTGCTGAGCCTCCTCTCCGCCTGCAAGAGCAGCGCGGACGAGACCCCCACCGTAGACCCCGCAGAAACCGAACAGACCACTACCCCCGAAGAGACCACGCCCGCCGAGGAGCAGACCCCGGAAGAGCCGCAGCCCTCTCAGGAAGAGCTGGATCAGGCAGCCGCCGACAATGTCGCCGCCCTGATCGACGCGATCTATGTCCAGTCCCGCACCGATGAGACCGACGCCCAGTGCGAAGCGGCCAAGGCCGCCTGGGACGCCCTGACCGATGCGCAGAAGGAGCTCGTCGAAGGCGACGAGGCCAGCCCCGATTACTTCGGCCTCGATACCGGCGACGCTTCGCTCGACGATGCGCGCAATCAGGATGAGATCGGCGAGAACGAGCTGCTCGTTGTCTCCTTCGGCACGTCCTACAATGACAGCCGTGTTGCCGACATCAAGGGCATCGAAGACGCCCTGCAGGCCGCATTCCCCGACTGGTCCGTCCGCCGCGCCTTCACCGCGCAGATCATCATCAACCACGTGCAGGCCCGTGACGGCGAGAAGATCGACAACATGGATCAGGCGCTCGACCGTGCCGTCGCCAACGGCGTCAAGAACCTCGTTGTCCAGCCGACGCACCTGATGCATGGCGCAGAGTATGACGAGATGTGCGAAGCCATCGAGCAGTATAAGGACAAGTTTGAATCCGTCTCCATTGCCGAGCCGCTGCTTGGCGAAGTCGGCTCCGACGCTACCGTCATCAATGCCGACAAGGAAGCTGTTGCCAAGGCCATCACCGCTGCGGCTGTTGCCGATTCCGGCTTCGAGAGCCTTGATGCCGCCAAGGACGCCGGTACCGCGTTCGTGTTCATGGGTCACGGCACCGCACACGTTGCCAAGGTGACGTACAGCCAGATGCAGACCCAGATGCAGAACCTCGGCTATGAGAACGTCTTTATCGGCACCGTCGAGGGCGAGCCGGAAGAGACCGCCTGCGAGGCTGTCATCGAGGCCGTCAAGGCTGCGGGCTATACCAATGTCGTGCTGCGCCCGCTGATGGTCGTCGCCGGCGACCACGCCAACAACGATATGGCTGGTTCCGAGGAAGATTCCTGGAAGACCATGTTCGAAGCCGCTGGCTTCACCGTCGACTGCCAGATCCACGGCCTCGGCGAGATCGCCGATGTGCAGGCGCTCTATGTCGCCCACACCAAGGCTGCGATCGACTCGCTGAACGCCTAATTTGACTTAAACTGAGCTCCGGGGTGGGGAAGACCTGCCCCGGAGCCAAGCGCCATTCAGGAGGAACCATCATGAAAAAGACCATCGCCCTTGCGCTCGCTGCGCTGATGCTGCTCGCGCTGCTGACCGCCTGCGCGGCCAAGCCCGCAGAGACCGAACCTGCAGAGCTGGAACAGACCGTGCAGACCGAACAGCCCGCCGAACCCGAAACCGACGAGACTGCGGAGGATGCGGATGCGTCCGCCGAAGAAGAGACGCCCGCCGAACCGGCCCTGCCCGACGGCGTCTATACTGCCGACTTCAACACCGACAGCTCCATGTTCCATGCCAATGAGGCCTGCGACGGCAAGGGCACGCTCACCGTCGAAAACGGCGAGATGACTATCCACGTCAGCCTTGCGGGCACCAGCATCCTCAACCTCTTCCCCGGCGTCAAGGAAGACGCGGAAAAGGAAGGGGCCGAGCTGCTCCAGCCCACCACCGACACCGTTACCTATTCCGACGGCCTCTCTGACGAGGTCTTCGGCTTCGACATCCCCGTTCCTACGCTGGACGAGGAATTTGACCTCGCGCTCATCGGCAAGAAGGGCACGTGGTACGACCACAAGGTCTCCGTCTCCAACCCCGTTCCCGTCGAGGAATCCGGCAAGACCGTCGACGATCTCGCCCTGGCCGACGGCACCTACACCGCCGAGCTGACCTTCGCAGGCGGCTCCGGCAAGGCTTATATCCAGTCTCCCTGCACGCTGACCGTCGCGGACGGCAAGGCCGTGGCTACCGTCGTCTGGAGCAGCAGCAAATATGACTACATGCTCGTGGACGGCGAACGCTATGACGTCCTCACGACCGAGCCCGGCTCCACATTTGAGATCCCCGTCGCGGCCTTTGACACCGAGCTCACGGTCATCGGCGACACCACCGCGATGAGCACCCCGCATGAGATCGAGTACACGCTGAACTTCGATTCTGCGACGCTGACCGCTGCCGAATGAAGAAGCTCTTTATAGCGCTCCTCGCCGCGCTGCTGCTGGCCTTCGCGGCCTGCGCCGCGCCGCAGCAGGAGACCGCCGCGCCGGAACCGGCGCAGAGCGAGCCGGCAAGCGCGGTTTCGTGGGACGACCTGACGTTTGACCGGACGCTCCCGCTTCAATACGCCACGCAGTTTTCTGTTTCCTACGCGGGCGAGGACTATACGCGCCTCACGATCGGCGACGATCAAACATTCCTCGTCGTCGCCGGGGACGCGCCCGTGCCGGACGGCGTCCCCGCGGATGTGACCGTCCTGACCCGGCCCCTTTCGCACATCTATCTGGTCGCGACCGCTGCGATGGACTATTTCCGGCAGCTGGACGCCATTGACGCCATCGCCCTCAGCGGCCAGAAGGAGGCGGATTGGTATATCGACGAGGCCAAGGCCGCGATGCAGGCCGGGACGATGGTCTACGCGGGCAAATATTCTGCCCCAGACTATGAGACAATCCTCGCTGCGGGCTGCGACCTTGCCATCGAGAACACGATGATCTACCATACGCCCGAGGTCATCGAGCAGCTCGAGCGCATCGGCGTCCCCGTGCTCATCGAGCGCTCAAGCTACGAGCCGGAGCCGCTGGGCCGCATGGAGTGGCTGAAGCTCTATGCCGCCCTGCTCGGCAGAGAGGACGCGGCCTGCGCATATTATGATGACCTCATCGCTGCGCTCGCGCCCGTGCTCGACCAGGAGCCGACGGGCCAGACCGTCGCGTTCTTCTACATCACGACGTCCGGCGCAGTCAATGTCCGCAAATCCGGCGACTATATCGCCAAGGCCATCCGTATGGCGGGCGGCGAGTATGTCTCGTTCGACGAGAGCGGCGAGGAAAACGCCCTGTCCACAATGACCATCCAGATGGAGTCCTTTTACGACACCGCCCTGGACGCCGACGTCCTCATCTACAACAGCACCATCGACGGCGGGATTACCTCCATCGATGAGCTGCTCGCCAAAAGTCCGCTGTTTGCGGATTTTAAAGCCGTCCAGACCGGCAATGTCTGGTGTATCACGAAAAACTTCTATCAGGAATCGCTCGCCCTCGGCGACATGATCCTCGACGTCCACGCCGTTTTGAACAACCCGGACGCCGCCGATCTCCGGTTCCTAAAAAAATTATCATAACAGGAGGAGCAGCATGGAACATACCCGCAAACTTCACACATGGGGCGGTTTCCTGCTGCTCCTCGTCCTGCTTGTTACCTTTTTGATCTGGAATCTTCTCGCGGGCAGCGTCCGGCTCCCCGCGTCTGAAATATGGGCGATTCTCCACGGCGGCGGCGACCTCACGCAGCGCCGCATCCTGCTGAATATCCGCCTGCCCCGCTTGCTTGCGGCGATGATTCTCGGCGGCGCCCTCTCCGTCTCGGGCTTCCTGCTGCAGACGTTTTTCCACAATCCAATCGCCGGGCCCTTCGTCCTCGGCATCTCGTCCGGGGCCAAGTTCACGGTCGCGGTCACGATGATCCTGCTGCTCAGCCGGGGCGTCACGTCGTCCTCCACCGCGCTGATCGCAGCGGCCTTTGTCGGCGCGATGCTCTCAATGGGCTTTGTCCTGCTCATCTCGCGGCGCGTCCGCCGGATGAGCCTGCTCGTCGTCTGCGGCGTGATGATCGGCTATATCTGCTCCGCGCTGACGGACTTTCTCGTCACGTTTGCCGACGACAGCAACATTGTCAACCTGCACAACTGGTCCCTCGGCTCCTTCTCCGGCATGAGCTGGGACAATGTCCGCACGATGGCCGTGGTCTGCCGCGCGGCCCTGATCCTGACGTTCCTGCTCTCCAAGCCCCTCCGGGCCTATCAGCTGGGCGAGGTCTACGCGCAGAATCTCGGCGTGCCGCTGCGCGCGTTCCGTGCGGCGCTGATCTTACTTTCCAGTGTGCTCTCCGCCTGCGTCACGGCCTTTGCCGGCCCGATCTCCTTCGTCGGCATCGCCGTGCCGCACCTGATGAAGTCCCTTTTTAAGTCCGCAGAGCCGCTTTTGATGATCCCGGCCTGTTTCCTCGGCGGCGGCGCGTTCTGCCTGTTCTGCGACCTCATCGCGCGCACGGCCTTCGCGCCCACCGAGGTCAGCATCAGCTCCGTCACAGCGGTCTTCGGCGCGCCGGTCGTCATCTATATGATGCTCCACAGAAAGGGGGCGCAGTGATGGATTATCTGCAAACCGATGCCCTGTCCGTCGGCTACAACGGCAAGACGCTCATCTCCAAGGTCGCCCTCTCGGTACAGCGCGGCAGGATCGTCACGCTCATCGGCCCGAACGGCTCCGGCAAGTCGACCATCCTCAAGACCATCATCGGCCAGCTCCCGTCCATTTCCGGCTCAGTCTTCCTCGACGGCGCGGACATGCGCAGCCGCAGCCGGGGCGACGTCGCCCGCCGCATGGCCATCCTGATGACGGCCCGCATGGACCCCGAGCTCATGACCTGCCGCGACGTCGTCAGCACCGGCCGCTATCCCTACACCGGCCATCTCGGCGTCCTCCGCCCGGAGGACAAGGCCATCGTCGAGCAGAGCCTCCGCGAGACCGACGCGCTCGACTTTGCCGACCGGCCCTTCCAGTCCATCAGCGACGGCCAGCGGCAGCGCGTCCTGCTTGCCCGGGCCCTCTGCCAGCAGCCGGAGCTCATCGTCCTCGACGAGCCGACGAGTTTTCTCGACATCCGCTATAAGCTGGAGCTGCTGACCATCCTCAAGCGCATGGTGCGCGAGGAGCACCTCGCCGTCCTCATGTCCCTGCACGAGCTGGATCTTGCCGCCCGTGTCTCCGATACCGTCGTCTGCGTCGCGGGCGACCGGATCGACCGCGTCGGCCCGCCCTCGGAAATTTTCACGCCCGACTATATCGCGGCGCTCTATCGCATGGAGCCGGGAAAATACGATCCCTGCTTCGATTCCTTGGAATTTGTCCCCGGAGGTGCCAGATGAGCGAACAAACCGGAACCTTCTATGCCGTCTCCGTCGGGCCCGGCGACCCGGAGCTGCTGACGCTCCAGGCCGTCCGCGTTCTGGAGAACACGCCCGTCATCGCCGCGCCGCAGACGGCGTCCGGCCAGATGCTCGCGCTCGACATCGCGCGCGGCGCGGTCGATTTGACCGGAAAATCCGTTCTGCCGCTCCGATTCACGATGTCGCATGACGCTGCCGTCCGGGCGGAAAGCTATCGCGCGGCGGCGTCCGCCGTCGAGGCCGAGCTGCGGCAGGGAAGAGACGTTGCGATGGTCAACCTCGGTGACGTCGCCCTCTTCGCTACGGCGTATTACATCTTCGCGGAGATCGAGCGGGACGGGTTTCCGGCCAGAATGCTCCCAGGCGTGACGAGCGTCGCCGCCGTGGCGGCCCGCCTCGGGCAGAGCCTGACCGAGATGGAGCAGCCGCTCCACATCCTTCCGGCGAGCTGCGATCTGGATGCGGCGCTGGCCCTCCCGGGCACGAAGGTGCTGATGAAATCCGGCTCCGCCATCCACGAGACCGTTGCAGCGCTGGGGCGCGCGGGTCTGTTGAAGCGGGCCTCGATGGTCGCCGACTGCGGCCTGCCCAGCGAGCGGGTCTTCCGCGATCTGCGGGAGATCCCGGAAAATGTCAGCTATTTTGCCACCATTCTTGTCCGATCGGAGTGAGCCTATGCAGCAAAATCTTCCGCGTCTGATCCTCGCCGGGACGAACAGCGGCTGCGGCAAGACGACCGTGACCTGTGCCGTTTTGCAGGCGCTCGTGAACCGCGGCCTTTCAGTCGCCGCCGCGAAATGCGGCCCCGATTATATTGACCCGATGTTCCATAGCCGCATCATCGGGGCCAAAAGTTCGAATCTCGATCCGTTTTTCTTCGACGAAAATACGCTTCGCTTCCTCCTCGCGCAGAATGCCTCCGGCTGTGATGTCACGGTCATTGAGGGCGTCATGGGCTATTACGACGGCCTCGGCCTGACCAGTACGCGCGCCAGCACCTACGAACTCGCGCAGAAGACGGTCTCGCCCGTGGTCCTCGTTGTGAACGCGCGCGGCGCGGCACTCTCGGTGCTGGCGTCGGTACGCGGCTTTCTGGACTTTCTGCCGGACGACCGCATCTGCGGCGTCATCCTCAACGGCTGCACCGCGATGACCTACGCGCCGCTCGCGCGTGTGCTGGAAGACCGCCTTGGCGTCAAGGCGTGCGGCTTTCTGCCGAATCTGCCGGACTGCGCGCTGAAAAGCCGCCATCTCGGCCTTGTGACTGCGGCGGAGGTCGCAGATCTGCGCGAAAAAATGCAGCGCCTCGCCGCTGAGGCCGAGCAGACGATCGATCTGAACGCGCTGCTGACCATCGCGCGCGAAGCGCCAGCGCTGGACGTTGTGCCGCCGACGCTTCCGGCGCCCGGCGCACCGGTGCGCATCGGTGTTGCGCGGGACAATGCGTTCTGCTTTTACTATGAAGACAGCCTCGGCCTGCTCCGGACGGTCGGCGCGGAGCTCGTGCCGTTTTCTCCGCTCTCTGACAGCGCCTTGCCCGCCGGACTCGACGGCCTCTATCTCGGCGGCGGCTATCCGGAGCTCTATGCCGCGCAGCTGAGCGAAAATCGCTCCATGTGCAGCAGCGTCCGCGCCGCGCTGGAGGCGGGGCTGCCCTGCATTGCCGAATGCGGCGGCTTTATGTACCTGACAGAGGCTATCGGGGAGCATCCGATGGTGGGCTTTCTGCCGGGGCGCTGCTTCGACGCCGGGAAGCTCGCACGCTTTGGCTACGTCACGCTGACGGCCGAGCGGGACAACCTGCTCTGCCGCGCGGGCGGATCCATCCCTGCACACGAATTCCACCACTGGGATGCGGAGCAGACCGGAGACGCCTTCACGGCGGCGAAGCCCTTCGGCCGCAGCTGGCCGTGCGTCTTCGCCACGGACACCCTCTACGCGGGCTATCCGCATTTCCATTTTTACGCGAATCCATCCTTTGCCGTCCGCTTTCTGGACGCGTGCCGAAAGGGGAAACACCATGCTGGAACAGATCAGACCGATGGACATTGAGCGCCGCAGCTTCGAGATCATCACCGAGCTGCTGGGAGACCGTAAGCTCGACCCTGAAAACGAGCTCGTCATCAAGCGCGCCATCCACACGACTGCCGACTTTGACTATGCCGACAATCTCGTCTTCTCCGACCACGCGGTCACGAAGGGGATCGAGGCGCTGCGCGCCGGCTGCGACATCGTCACCGATACGCAGATGGCGAAGGCCGGCATCAACAAGACCATTCTGGCCTCCCTCGGCGGGGAAGTCCACTGCTTCATGTCCGATCCGGACGTTGCCGCGGAGGCAAAAGCGCGCGGCGTCACCCGCGCCATCGTCTCGATGGAGCGGGCCGCGCAGCTGCCGAAGCCCTGCATCTTTGCCATCGGCAACGCGCCGACGGCCCTTGTCTCGCTCGAGGCCCTGATGGAAGCGGACAAGCTGCACCCGGCGCTCATCATCGGTGTGCCGGTCGGCTTCGTCAACGTCATTGAGAGCAAGGAGCTCGTCATCGCGAACTGCCGCGCGCCCTATATCGTCGCGCGCGGGCGCAAGGGCGGCAGCAATGTCGCCGCCGCGATCTGCAACGCGATGCTCTACCAGATCCGGCGCTGAGATGGAAGAATACGTCATCAAGGACGGAAAAAAGCTCCGTCTCGGCTATACGACCGGCTCCTGCGCCGCTGCCGCCGCGAAAGCGGCGGCCTGGATGCTCCTGACCGGCCACGAAAAACGAACCATCGATCTGCTCACGCCAAAGGGCGTCTCCCTGACGCTGGACGTGCTCGAGATCATGAGAACCCCCGATGCCGTCTCCTGCGCCATCCGCAAGGACAGCGGCGACGATCCGGACGTCACGCACGATACCCTCGTGTTTGCAGCCGTCCAACGCACGGAAACACCCGGCGTCACGATCGACGGCGG
>UMIH01030396.1_pt1 | contig 11520 bp, 10 predicted proteins | sample 1965771 | NCBI WGS metagenome assembly UMIH01 (sample SAMEA4836120, study PRJEB28245) | human gut metagenome | biome: gut microbiome; material: fecal sample | place: Denmark | collected 2008
ATGTAGCAGCCGTAGATGTACAGAATATGGTCGCCAGTGATGACATTGCCCTTTTCATCCACACACAGGCAACGATCAGCATCGCCATCATAGGCAAAACCGATGTCCAGCCCCTTTTCCACCACAAACTTCTGCAAGCCCTCAATGTGAGTGGAACCCGCATTGTTATTGATATTCAGACCATTGGGTTGGTTATTGATCACATAAGTGTCCGCGCCCAGCGCATCGAACACGCTCTTGGCGATGTTCCAAGAGCTACCGTTGGCACAGTCCAGACCAACCTTGACGCCCTTGAAAGAGTAGATACCCAGAGAGATCAGATAGCCCATGTAGCGGTTGCGGCCGGACACATAGTCCACAGTGCAGCCAATGTGCTCCCGGTGAGCGAAGGGCAGCTCCGGCCAATCCTTGTCGAACACATGCAGCTTGCCGTCAATGTAATCCTCGACAAGCAGCAGGGTCTCTTCCGGCATCTTCTCGCCGTAGCAGTCGATCAGCTTGATGCCGTTATCGTAGTAGGGATTATGGCTGGCAGAGATCATGATACCGCAATCAAAGTCATCTACGCGGGCAATGTATGCCACAGACGGGGTGGTAGTGACGTGCAGCAGGTAGGCGTCTGCGCCGGATGCGGTCAGGCCAGCGACCAGACTGTACTCGAACATATAGGAACTGCGACGGGTGTCCTTGCCGATGACGATGCGGGCAGGCTCATTGTTGCCGTTGCGCTCGCGCAGGGCGTTGTAGTACCAGCCCAGAAAACGACCCACCTTGTAGGCGTGGTCAGCGGTCAAATCAATGCCAGCTTCACCACGGAAGCCATCGGTTCCAAAATATTTTCCCATATTAACTTATTTCCTCATTCAAATGGTGAATAAACGAATAGGCATATGCTTTAGCCGAGAAGCCTCCTCGTTGCCTGCCGCCCACCACGGAGAGGTAGCACATCCGAGCAGCATAGCCACGTGGCTGAACACATGGCTGCAATAAGTATTAGTCTCTGCGGACCAGGTCACGGGTATAAACCTTATCCTGTACGTCATCCAGACAGCTATCATAGCGGTTGGCAATAATGGCTTGATTGCGATTTTTGAACTCTTCAAGGTCATTTATCATTGGCTTAGGGATATCACTTGCAACAGAGGAAATCCGTGTTACTCTTTCACCTGCCATTATTACGTTTTTCATTTCATTACACCAACTCTTGCAAATACTTAATTAGCGTTTTCTTGTTGCTTGATAGTATATGTTTCCTTTAGTCCCTGACACACGGTATAGAGTGGCATCCAACCTAAGGCTTTTAGTTTATTTGTATCCATTATGGCAAAGGTAGCCTTCGACACTGCTGAGTTATCTTCGATTTCAAATTTTACTTTCTGATTCGAAAGCATCGCAAGATACTCAGCATATCCTCGAAGCGTTCTTCCATCATCATCATCGGATATATTGTAGGCCTCACCGTCTACTCCATCCAGAAGAATCTTGATTAGAGCACTTACTGCATCTGCAATATAAACATAAGAGTAGCGTTGTTCGCCATAGCTTTTCATCACTATCTCATCGCCTAAAACCGCTTTGTCCATGAATTGGCTCATTGCTTTTGTATCTTTTTTCTTGTCTGGGCCAAAAACTCTTGCAAGTCTTACAATGACAGCATCAATTCCGAACCGTTGACGATAAGATTGTGTCAATGCTTCACAGGTACGCTTTGCTTCGTTATAGCCAGCTCGTGCTTGATTGCAGTCAATGTATCCGCAATAGCGTTCATCCATCGGTTTCTCAGTACCTTGACCGTATATCTCAACACTTGATGCAAGTAAAAAACGAGCCTTTTTCTCAGCTGCTAGTTTCAGAAGGTTATTGCAGCCATCAATATTGGTCATAATCGTTCCAACCGGGTCTTCTGCATATTGTTTTGGATGTGTATTGGACGCGAGGTGAATCACGAAATCCACTGTGCTATCATAGCAGATGGGATTTCGCACATCTGCTTTAAAGCTTTCCAATACATCATCTGAGTTTCCACCCCGTCTTGAGAGCGAAATTACATGAATATGATTTCCACAATGATGGACACGATAGCGCAATACCTCTATCAGGAATGACCCAATAAACCCTGTTCCTCCAGAAATGAGAATTTTTTTATTTTCAAGTCGGTCCCATGCATATGGAAGCTCCGCAACCTTTTTAATTGTTCGTATCTCAATATCTGTCATTAAATTTCATCCTCTTTACAGCTTTTACCCTCAGCAATTCTTTTTCCCATCGAGATAGGCTTTGAATATTTCGAGATTTTCTGGCGTGGTAAGCTTGATGTTCATATCCGACCCTGTCGCGAAATATAAACGTTCGCCAAGATCAACCATCATGGTATTTGTATAGGAAGAACCGTATATTCCGATTTTCTTCTCAAAGGCTTCATGGTAAGCGGCATCCAATTTTCCAAATTTATATGCCTGCGGTGTTGATACTCTGCGCAAGGTTTCACGGGGAATATATTTTGTGGTTGAAACATCATCGTCTATAATGAAAATCTGTTCATTGTAAGGCATGGAGGTCACAGCATTACCATATTGTTCGCATTTATTAATTACATCCGATAGTACCGCCTGTTCAACTAACGGGCGAACACCGTCATGGATAACGATGATATCATCCTTTTCGCACTTTCCTTCAAGGTTGTACACACCATTTCGGATAGATTCCTGACCGGTTTCGCCACCGGTTACAATCCACTTTAATTTTGTGATTTTGAATTGCTTGGCATATGCCCACACCATATTCTGCCAGCCATCGATGCAAACGACCTCAATCGCATCAATTTGTGGATTATTCTCAAACCCCTCTAATGTATAAATCAAAATGGGTTTATCGTAGACATGGATAAATTGTTTTGGGATATCCATCCCCATGCGGTGACCAGAGCCACCCGCAATAATAATTGCAACGTTCATTTTTTTCCTTTCTTTTGTCTTTAATAGATTAACAGAAAATCCGCATCACTTCTTCAAATAGCTTTTAAAAAACAGCAATTCTTTCTTGAAAAACAGTAGGCTTATCACCAGATAAAGGAGGCCCAAAATGATACTATAATCAATTGCATGGATTAACCATTGCTTAATTGTATAGGAAGAAATAGGGAATATTTTGTGACACAGGAACACGCCAAACACAGATACACTTGCGAACAAAGCAAGCTTCTTATAAAAAATCTTCTGTGGACGATTTTTGACGATTGTACTTGTAAAGTATACATGAAAACCCATTCGATAAATCATTGCAAGTGTCGTACCGATTGCAATACCAACCAATCCAAGTTTTCCGACAAGTGCAACCGATACAACGATATTAATGAGAGCTTCCACAAATGCCGGCTTGGTAATCTCTTTGAATTTATTGGCATCGTAGGACAGATTGAGGTGCGGGTATTTGACGATGTACAGTGCTTCCGAAATCAACAGTAGAATTCCAAACAGCGGCTGGTTATAATCTGCGTCATAGATGCCGCTTGTATAGAGCATCACAAATGGTGTGATGAGCAATGCTCCAACTGTAAATAAAAATGATACCAATAAAAAAACGATGTACTCATAGAGATCCATTTTCTGGTTCAGTTCATCCCAGTCCTCTCTAGCATAGGCATGACCAATGGTCGCACTGATTCCAGATGTGAGCGCTTGAACAAGGCTCTTTAAGCCGACAGCCACTAAGGAGTAAATGTTGTAAATGGAAACCGTTGCAAGATTCGTAAAAAAGGTAAGAATGGAAATGTCCGTACTGTTATGAATGAACGCTGCAAGATTGATGGCAAAACCGTTCCAGCGTTCTTTCAACAACTGATTGTCCGCCTCCGCAGACCAATCAATGGTGTAATACTTCCTTACATACCGGCCATATATAACTGGTTGGGCAAAAAAGAGCAGACCACTAATCAGCTTCAAAAGGTGAATACTTGGGTATATTTTAACGGAAACATACGCCAAAATGGTGTTCAAGATAGTACTTATGATTTGCGTAAACGAAACAATGTATAGTTTCTTGTCTGCATTCAAAAGTGTTCTCAATGTGATAGAGAACATATACTGAACCAGCAAATTCATTGAAAGAATCACTGTGAGGAAAAACACATACCAAAAATCCATTTTAAAGACAAGGGGGTATACAATTGCCAGGCAAAAAGTATATGCGATAAATATTGCTCCCACCTTGTTGAAGAACTTCTTCGATGTAACAACAACAGCAGACAGTTTTTGATTATCGCCATTGACAAGCGGCTTGTATAAATTTGCGGCTACGACACCGGTAACTCCGCCCTCAAGGAGAGATATATAACTCAAAAACTGATTCAAAGACGAAATCAGGCCATTTGTATCAGAGCCGAAGTATGACAAGATAATCTTCGGGATGATAAATCCGCTAATAATCGTGCAAATCTGTAGAGCCAAACTTGAGATCATGTTGACCAAAGTCACTTTGTTTTTCATTTTCATTAATACCGCCGTTCACTTCAGCCAAACTTCCATGTTATGATTAACCCTTTTATCTTCCGGTGGAAGTGTCATATAATCGCCGTAGATTTGAGAAAGATATTTATCCCATTCCTTGGGTGCCCAAAATTCGTGTCCTTCAAACGCCAGCTTCACGCGCTGCGAGAACCATTCTTTTGGTACTCTCTCACGTATGCCATAGCAGGCCCAAACAAAATTTCCGACCCACTCGCTTGACTCATAATCATATTTCTGGGCAAGTTCGTTCATTCTTCTTGCAATATTTTTTCTGCCAATCAATCGAGCGCCAAGAGCCATTGGCAGTTTCAAAATTGCACGAACTTTTGTAGTGCCCTCGCCCATCTTTACCTGTGCGTAAACTGAAAGCCAGTGCCACCGATTCCATTTCTTCATATCTTTTTTACTCTGCTGTTCATCAAAGGCCCATCCATCAAACGGAAATATGTCCACCCACAAATTTGAAGTTTCCGATTCAGCAGTATAAAGCTGCCTTACAAAAGTCTTTTTATCAATGATTTTCATAAACGGCAGATCAGATGTGTTATTTTCAATGCAACGGAACTCTATCTTTTTATTTTTACTTTGTAATTCAATAAATCTTTCATAATCTGGGCGGGGCATGCAAACGTCAATATCATCATCCCAGGGAATAAAGCCCTTGTGCCTTACCGCCCCCAGCAATGTACCGCCCAGCAGGTAATATCTTAAATTATTTGTATCACAGTAGTCCGCAAATTCAACTAACAAATTCAATATACGGAGTTTACATTCCTCTGGCGTTAATTTTTTCATCTTTTACCTCATCCAGCATATTTTTAACAATCAGGATTCCTTTTAACCTTTCATTTTCTTTGCACTTACTAAAGAAAAGACTGTGCTTATAACAAGCTGCAGCATACATAAATCATACTTTACCGAAAACAGAATAAACTTTTCATACATCCTAAGATGGCTGCGCATTCTTATATTTTCGATATATTTTTTATAAAATTCGTCTTTTTTTAGCTCAGCAAGATAATTACGTTTTGCGTCAAAATCATTATTACTTTTTAACACATTCTTGGCTGTTCTGTAGCATTCATTTCCAGCATACTCACACGCCTTATCCTTTAACGGAATTCCATATTTTTCTTCCCACTTTTGGCTATATACAATTAATCTTTCGCATACAATTTTTAATGATTCAAATTGTGCTGGCTTGTAGCAATGTGTCGCACTTTCTGCATGTTGACGATAATAGTACAATGGAACTTGAATAACACAAATTGATCTTGCACGATCAACCAGTGGAATAGACTGAAAAAGATCTTCGCCATATCTAACTTCTATAGCATTATCACAATCATGTGAGTCAATTATTGACTTATGAACACACTTGAGGCACATGCTATTGAACATATGTGTTCCACAAAATGCATTCAGAAAATCTCTTTTTTTCTCTCCTTCCAATACGCTGTCGCTCGGAAAAGGATAGTTATTGGATTTTGTTTCAAAATCGTCTTGAAATGATGCGTTAAAAATCACCATTTGGACAGAATGCGCTCTTATGCAATTATAGAGTGTTTCCATAGCAGTGCTACAAAAGCTATCATCCGCATCTAAAAACAGATAGTATGCTCCCTTTGCGTTTCCAATGCCTGCCCGTCGTGCGAAAAGAGGGCCTTGATTTTTCTGGTGGATAACCGTTATAAGACGCGGATGTTCCTGGGCATATTGATCACAAAGTATTCCGCTTGAATCTGTCGAGCCATCATCAATCAAAATGAGTTCAAAGTCTTTAAATGTCTGGTTTAAAACAGACTCTATGCATTCAGGCAGGTATTTTTCCTGATTATACACTGGAACCAGAACGGAAAAAAAGGGGGTTGAATCTATATTGTTAACTTCCATTTGTTTTGCCTCTCACATTCAAGTAATCAATCATTTCTTTTGCAACAGTATCATAACGGAAAGCCTGTGTATACTTATCACTCAACTCTGCTGCGACTGGAGATTTCCCTAATCTCTCGATACCATTCGCTACTGCATCTGGAGAGGCTTCATCAACGAATGCAACAGTATCTTTGTAATCCATTAGATATTCAACCTGACCGCCTGTACACGGGCATACAATTTTGCATCTTGCTAATAGAGCCTCCGGGAAAACAATGCCAAATGGTTCACTCGGATTCAGCGACACAAATATCTCCGCCTTTGAGTAGTAAGTCACTAAATCCTTCTGCGAAACACGTCCAAGAAAATGTACATCCAAGTTATTTTTGGCAACATACTTTTCTAATTTTTCTTTGTCTGGTCCATCTCCGGCTATATAGGCTTTATACGGCATACCCCCATCTTTGAGAACTTTCATCGCCCCGAGCAGATTTCCAATACCTTTTGCTGATACGAGCCGACCCACATATAGAATCGCACCTTTTTCTTTGGGAATATTGGTGTTTAGAATAGCATTATAATATTCCGTTGTTACTCCGAGATGAAAAACCTGATTCGTATGAATTCCAAAAAATTGGTCATTTACCATTTTAGTGAAATAGCTATTTGCAAATACGTAATGAGATTGTTTGGCAATTAATCGCTGATAAAGAGATGCCACCTCAGATTTTAATTTTCCATAATAGCTTCGATTAAAGAAACCGTGTAAAAAGTAAATTCTGATGGCATTTTCCTTACAAAATCTCCAATACTTTGCATATTGCAACGATGCCAAAATTATATCTGGGCTTTCTTCTTTAATGATTTTTCTTGCAGAGATAGCATTTATCATCCGAATTGGTACACCATTTTTTTCTGAATCAGCGTTTTTTTGATTTGTAATAAGTACAACTTCCCATTTGTTATGCTTAAAGCCAGCAGCAAGTTCCTCATCAAATACCGCAACTCCGCCAAAATAGGTCTTTGTTGTTACTGGGCCTAATATTGCAATTTTCATTTCGTCGTATCCTTCATGATTTCTTCAAACAGTGTCATATATTTTTTCGCAGCAACGTTCCAATCAAATGGATCCAACACACTCTTATCAACTCTCATCTTATTTTCGTCACACGCATAGTCAACAAGGTTCTGCGCCATTTGCTTGTAATTCTTTTTGGGGAAGGTATAGCCAGTTTTATCCTTTTTCACAACTTCTGGAAGCCCACCAATATTAAAGCAGAATACAGGGATGCCTGATTTAATAGCTTCGCAAACAGAAATTGAAAGATTCTCGATTTCGGACACATTGATTAATCCGCAATAGGAGCCGTATGGAATTATGCTATGCTGTCCCATAAGACGAACGTTTGGTAACTTTTCCAATTGCTTAGCAACGTTCTTATCTATAGCTTTCCCGTATATGTCAATTCGCACTTGTGGATCAATATCATAGATATACTTAGCAACTCTGATGGCGTTTTTGTATTTTCTTGTATCTATATTACCGACCATCACATATGTTTTCGGATAACAGCTGTCAGCCTCACACGGCTTAAAATCCATTCCGTTCCGTATAAGGATAGATTTGCTGTTATATCTTTTTGTGAAGTTCTCCATATATATGGAGACATTAGCCACTGCCTCCGCGTTTCTGATTGTTCTTTTATACAGTGGCATAAAATAAAAGCTTTTAATAAAAAATTCCGCATTCACCCAGCGGGCATCAGGCCAATTTCCATGATATGTGTGAATATACGGAATATTTGCTTTTTTTAACAAATAGCCAAGATGATCATCCGAATAGCCCACAATACTGCTATCGCATCGATTCTCTTCTTCTTTTAGTGCAAGTAGAAGCTCCTTCTCACTCTTGCATTTCAGAACGGAAATATTCCGCTTCGTATTATCATAGTTTCCTATTTCTAATGTAAAGACAGCAATCCTGTCAAATTGGGAGGTCCATCTATCTACGAAGTATTGCGTAGCCAGCGTAGCACCTGTATAGTTTCTCCCCCATTTTTTTGTTAGCACAAACAATGTTCCTCTCTTCATTACTTTATCACCTCATTGCGTTTCTGCTCCTGTTTTGGGTAGCATAATCAGTGCAAGTAGTAAAAATAGCACTCTATAATTACCAAGGTCCAACATCAGCATTGGCAGTATTACACAAGATATTGTTGCATCGAATCGCTTGCTTGAAAATAATGGCCATAAAGTATAAAGATATGTCGTTAGCACAAAAAAACCTCCGTCAAGCAAAAGTGAAAGAGCTGTATTGTGTGTTGGGTATGGTAGCAACGATTGATACGCAAGCCATCCATTTCCTAAAAATGGCTTCTGGCTAATAAACTGTATTGCTTTTCCCCAAATATAAACTCTATTGTCTTCCTTCATCGTAGCATTTATTTCAAGTGTATGTTCTCGACCAAGGACCCGTGCAGCAAGAGTATACAGTTCATTTATAATGTTATTGATTACATCCGGAGTCACCAACAGTATGATGCAGACCACACTAAATGTAATAATACAGCACCCAAAAAGCACGGGAGATTTTTCTTTCAATTTCAATAAAAACTTAACAAAGAAATAAAGGGCCAAACACAATAACGCAGTTCTAGACATTGACAACACAGTTGCTATAATCAGAATTAAAACTCCGTTCCTTTTGTATTTTGGATTTTCCACAAATACATCTATTACAAAAAGAAGCGCAAGGCAAAACGTCATATACTTATTTGGATCACTAAAGAATCCATTAAGACGTACTTCGCCAGAATAAATATAGACATTAGTAGAGATAAAGGAGCTCATATAGTTGTGAACCCTTCCAAGTTGTATCATGACAAATACAATTATTGCATTATACAGCGTCACTTTGCATATTCGAATTATTGATTCCGAAATCAGATTTATATCGGGCTGCGTGTTTAGAACTACAATAACCAAAAGTATTGAAATAAAATACCGTACTACTTCAAGAATTTCATTGGTCTGCATTCCATGAAAAAGAAAAACAAGAAAGACTGATGTACTAAAGATTAGTAATCTAACCGGAATCGCGACATGACCTCTTTTATTTATAAAAACATATACAAATGAGAAAATAATTATCCAATCATAAAATCGCAAACCAACAAATGAAACGCTTGAATAGACAAATCCATTAAGAAGCAAAACCACAAACAGCTCAGAAAAACGGTAGCCATGAAGCGTTTGCAATACGAGTTGAGCAGTAACACATACAACAAACAACAGAGGATTAGCCATAAACGCAAAGGGTGTCAGCAAATATAGTATTGATGATAAGAGTCTTTCTCCTTTCCAATTCTTATACTTCATTCTGTCCCCTCCCCGGAGAATTTCAAGTTCGCGTATTTCATGACATTCTTAAACATATACCATGCCTCATAATAAGTTGCTTCAACTACATTTAATCCGACATACCGATATGTATTCCAGTTCATCTTCGCAGCCTTGACTTTGTTGCCTGACTTTGATGATTTTGCAATGCGATAGATGAGCAACGGCTCATCCACACCATAGGCTTTCTTTCCTTCTTTCAGGATGTTGAGCCAAATTGCGAAGTCTTCGTGCATCCCATCACCGATTGCATAGTGCTTTGCATATAGCTCTTTACGCACCAGCGCTGAGGAATTTGATAATACATTTTGCTTCAGCAACTGACGATAAGTGACTTCTTTCGGAGCATGAAGATACCAATCAATTGGATGCCCCTCCGAGTCCATAAAAGCGGAACCCGTAAAAAGCAAATCAGCATTCGTTCTCCTTTGAAGCTCAATCTGTTTCTCCAGCTTTTCCGGTTCCCATGCATCATCACTATCGAGAATCGCAATCCAATCCCCCTTCGCTTCTTCCAAACCGTGCTTACGTGTGTAGGATACGCCACTGTTCTTCACATTAGAAATAAGGCGAACACGACTGTCCTTCGCCACGATGTCCTTGACCAATTCTACTGTTCTGTCCTTCGAGCAATCATTAACCACAAGAAGTTCAAAATTCGTGTAGGTCTGGCTCAAGACTGAGTTAATCGCCTGCTCTATTGTTTTTTCTGCATTGTAGGCAGCCATAATGATGCTAATCAGGCCAAAATCATTTTGCATCATACGTCAGTCTCCTGCCCCATCGCCGTGGTCGAACCTTCCGCCACACCTTCAGTACTCTCGGGCATAAACAGGATTTTCACGGTTGCCAGCATGATCTTCAAATCCTCGATCAGGCTTGGATGTGCAATGTACATCAGATCCATCTGCAGCTTATCATAGGGGGTGGTGTTGTACTTGCCGTACACCTGTGCATAGCCGGTCAGACCAGCCTTAGCCTGCAAGCGCAGCGCAAACTCCGGCATTTCCTCACAGTACTGTGCGGCGATCTCCGGGCGCTCCGGACGAGGGCCCACAACAGACAAATCACCCTTTAGGATGTTCAGCAACTGGGGCAGCTCGTCCAGACGGCAAGCGCGAATGATATGACCGACCTTTGTAATACGGTCATCTTTGTCGCCGGTGGAAAGACGTGCTACGCCATCCTTTTCTGCATCCACACGCATGGAGCGGAACTTCAGAATTTCGAACTGCTTGCCGTCCTTGGTCAGGCGCACCTGTTTATAGAAAGCGGGACCACCATCGGATTTGACCGCAATGGCTGTGATCAGGAACAGCGGGCTCAAGATGATTAGTGCCAGCAGTGAGATCACAATGTCCATCGCGCGCTTAACGAACAGGAACTCCGGACTTGCCATGTAACGACCGACGCGCAGCATCGGCAGGTGGAACATATGCATGGGCCACGCGCCGCTCATGATAACGTCACCCACACGGGGGATGACGAACATATTGATGCCCTTCCCTACGCAGTGCTTCAAGATAATGTTTCGCTCATGGCTGTGAACACCGCTGACAAAAACAGTCTCCATACCGTCCAGAATGCTCAGGTCTGCCAAGCACTCCGACACGCTCAGGGTGACCTGCACATCATATTTCTGGCTCAGACCATACTCGTTGATGAGCTTTTCCATACCGTGTCGCACATCGTAGACCACCGCGGTCTTCTGCGGCGGGAAGGTCTTGTAGTACCATTTATG
>UMIH01061803.1_pt1 | contig 11369 bp, 10 predicted proteins | sample 1965771 | NCBI WGS metagenome assembly UMIH01 (sample SAMEA4836120, study PRJEB28245) | human gut metagenome | biome: gut microbiome; material: fecal sample | place: Denmark | collected 2008
CCTTCTGTTATGTGTTTTTCTATTTCTTTCCCAATCTTGATTAACATCTCTTCCATACCAATCTGGAAGGCAAAAGACATCATCATCAACTTTTTTTATATATGATATTAAGTTATCATCATATACATAATCTTTGCATATCTTTTCAAATATCATTAAAACTCTCATTTCATCGCTTAAATTTTTCTGTTTAAGAAGGATTTCTACATATTCTTGTAAGCCATCTTCTAACTTCCAGTTTCCTTTGTCATATTCTATTCCTAATGCATTATTAAAATTAATTTTTTCTCCTGGTGGCAATATAATTGTATGTTTTTTATGAAAATGCTTACTTGCTAATGCGTTTAATTTAATCAATTTATCTATATCTATTTTCATCTTATTCCCCTTCATATTTTAATACATTATCCACCATAGTAAGGATACTCATTTTCTTCTGGATTAAAAGTAAATAATTCTTTATCCAAATTATCTTTGTTGATAATACTCAATGTTTTACAAATGCTGTCCGCTATATAAGTTTGATCATTATAGTCAAATGTTAAACATCTAGTGTATCTCTTTTCTCCATCTTCATTGATTTTTTTCCAAACCTTTTCTGTTTCAATCTTTTTTGCTTCTATTATCAATTTCATGTATTCATAAAATCCCTGCGTATCAACATTATATTTATTTAAAATTAATATAATTTCATTTAAGTAAGTAATAAAATCTTTTTTATCTGATTCACTTGATAATGCTTCAATCTCTGCCAATTCATTTTTTCTGCCAACATTAAATTTGTTAATAGCATCTTTAAATTTTCCAGAATTGTCTCTCAATATTCTTATTCCTTTTATTGTTAATCCTAATTTTAGTCTAGTAAGATCTTTTATACTATTAAAGTCGTCTAAATCTAGAATCACACTGTACTCTGGCCCGGTTAATCCTACAACGTAATGCAAGTTTTCTTTATCTCCTAACATAAAAACATCTAAATTATTATTATCATCTAAAAGTTCTTTTATTGCTTTTGCATAAACTCTTGCAAATTCATAGCATACTCTTCTATTATGATTTTGTCTATTGTCTTTCCATTCATTACCCACTATTCTTCCATACCAATCTACAGCTATATATTTTATATTATTAGGATCTGACAAATCCTTTCTGAAAAAAAATAACACATTATCATCATAAACATAATTTAAGCAAATGTATTCATATAATTTTAAGATTTTTTCTTCTAGTGTGCTAGACTTTTTATTTAGCAGTTCATTCACTTTTTTTTCTATTGGTTGCTCAACTGTCCATTTAACGCTGTCATACTCAACCCAGTCTTCATCTAAATCTTCCTTAGATTCAATAATAATTTTATAGTTGTCATCTAAGCTTTCTTTTACTTCTTCATAAAATCTTCTTATATTTTCATTATTCATATTTGTTCTTCCTTTCATATTTATTTTTAAATATATCATCATAACCGATTCGTAGCATACCTAATAATAATATTATTATCATCCTCTTTTATTTTTCCCTTGTTAAGTAGTTCATAGAATATTTTTTGAGATACTAATTTTTTATATGTATTTTCTAATTGTTCCTTCTTTACTCCAACTGCACTTAAAATCTCATAAGCTCTTTGTGGGCTTACCCTAAAAAAAAGAGCTTCATCCTTTAAATATTCTTTTATCTTTAAATTAATACTACAATCAACTTTTTTACTTTTTAAAACGTTTATTGTAGCCTCATTCATTATGGTGATAACGCTAAATTCATTCATTCGCTTGTTCTCCTTTGAATTCTACTTTTTACACTATTTTACAATATTTTCTTCCTTATATCAATACTTCCTTATAAAAAAGAGTATTTGCTTTTTTATATTTTTACTGTATAATATCATTAGTTTATATACTGGAGTGTGAAATAATATGATAGATAGAGAACAAAATCCAGAATTTATTAATTCGTTTTTGGATTATTCAATAACAATATTAAATAAATCTCCTAACTCTATAAAGGAATACAATTATGACTTAGCTATGTTTTTTAAATATATGAAAATACACTTTCATCTAACTAATGAAAGTGATTTTACCCAAATTGATATTAAGGATTTCCCATTAGAAAAAGTAAAGGACATTAAACTAGATGATATTCATTCTTTTATTGCATACCTAGCTACAAATTTAAAATCTAAAGCAGCTACACGTGCAAGAAAAATATCTACCATACGAATATTTTTTAATTATTTGACCAACAAAGCTCATATACTAGAAATAAATCCTGCTCAGACACTGGAAACCCCAAAGCAAGATAAGCGCATACCTAAGTATCTTTCTCTTGACGACAGTAAAAAGCTTTTAAATATAACTGCTTCAGAAGAAAATCGCAATAAAGAAAGAGATTATGCTATTATAACTTTATTTTTAAATTGTGGCATGCGTTTGTCAGAGTTAGTTGGAATAAATATTAAAGATATAGATTTTAATGAATGTAAACTTAATGTTATTGGAAAAGGAAACAAAGAACGAACTATATATTTGAATAAAGCCTGTATGAACGCAATAGATGGCTATTTAAATATAAGACCTAAGGAAAAAATACAATATAATTCTAAAGATGCTTTATTTTTAAGTGAGCGTAGAGAAAGGATTAGCAACAGAACTGTTCAATATATAGTAAAACAGGAACTGCTAAAAGCTGGGTTAGATATAAATAAATATTCTGTTCATAAATTAAGACATACAGCTGCTACCTTGATGTATAAATATGGAAATGTAGATATAAGAGCTTTACAAGAATTGCTAGGACATGCTAGCATATCTACAACAGAAATATATACCCATGTAGATAACGAGCAAGTTCGAAATGCTGTGGAAAGCAATCCTTTAAGTAATTTTAATTAATATATCAAGGTGTTTGCATAATAGCAGACACCTTGATATTTGTTTAAATTAGTATAGGTTGAACCTGCTCTTTCTCAAGAGCTTTTTCTAATGTAGGAATTATATATTTAGGATCAAAAACTAACGAACGTGGTTTGGTTATTGGATTATCTTGTCTAAATGGGACAAAAAAATAATTATTTCTATTAAGTAATTTTCCTATATTTTCTGCACTTCCAGCTAATCCATCATTTGTAGAAATAGCTATTACTACAGGATTATTATTTCTTAAATGAGATTTTGTTGCCATTGTTCCTACATCATCTGTTATTCCGTTGGCCAACTTTCCAATTGTATTCCCAGTTGCTGGTGCAATTATTAGTATATCAGTTAATCCTTTGGGTCCAATTGGTTCTGCTCCTTGTATTGTGTGTATTATTTCTTTGTTTGTTATTTCTTCAATCTCTTTTATAAACTCTTGTGCGGTTCCAAATTTTGTGTCCATATTATATGCATTTCTAGACATTATTGGAATTACTATTCCTCCTTCTTCAACAATTTTCTTAATTTGAGGGATAGTATGTTTAAATGTACAAAAAGAACCTGTTAGTACAAATCCAATTCTTTTATCTTTAATTTTCAAAAAATCACCCCACTCTCTAATTTCAAATTACTATATAATATGAAATTATGTAAATAGAGTGAGGTGTTAATTAATTATTTTATATAATAAAATCAGTTATATTATTTTGTAACAAGTTCCTTTGTATCTCTCGCAATCATTAATTCTTCGTTTGTAGGTATAACAAATACTTTCACTTTAGAATCCGGTGTAGAGATTTCTATTTCTTTTCCTCTACAGTTGTTAGCTTCTGTATTTATTTTGACTCCTAAGAATTCCAGATAAGCACAAACCTTTTCTCTTACATCTATTCCGTTTTCTCCAACTCCTCCTGCAAATGTTATTACATCAACACCATTCATTTGAGCAGCAAATCTTCCTATATATCCTACAACTTGGTAGATAAAATTATCTATTGCAAGTTCTGCTCTTTTATTTCCATTTAGTATTTCTTTTTCTATATCTCTATCGTCGGCACTTATTCCAGACAATCCTAATTTTCCAGATTTTTTATTTAATATATTATCCATTTCTTTAGCTGATAATCCTTCTTTTTCCATTAGAAATGTTACTATTGATGGATCTATGTCTCCAGAACGTGACCCCATTGGTACACCTGCTAAAGGTGTTAATCCCATTGAAGTATCTACAGATTTTCCATTTTTTACTGCACAAAGGCTTGCTCCTTGTCCCAGGTGACAAGTAATTATTTTTAAATCTTCTATTGGTTTGTTTACTATTTCTGCGACTCTATTAGATACAAATCTATGAGAGGTTCCATGGAATCCATATTTACGAATTTTATATTTCTCATAATATTCATATGGTATTGCATACATATATGCTTTAGGATCTAATGTTTGATGAAATGCTGTATCAAATACACCTACCATTGGAACATTTGGTAATGCTTTTTTGCAAGCTTCTATTCCTGTTATTCCAGCAGGATTATGTAGTGGAGCTAAAGGAATGCACTCTTTGATAGCATTAATAACCTCATCTGTTATAACAACAGAACCACTAAATTTCTCTCCTCCATGAACAACTCTATGTCCAACTGCATTTATTTCTTTTAGATCAGAAATAACTCCATATTCTTTATCTAATAATTGTTCCAAAAGTAAATTCATTGCTTCCTCATGGTTTGCTATTTCTTTTTCTATTCTGTGTTTTTCTCCATTTACTGTATGTGTTAAAAAAGATCCTCCTAATCCTATTCTCTCTAAATATCCCTTTGCCATAACTTCTTCTGTTTCCATATCAATTAATTGATATTTTAATGATGAACTCCCACAATTTACTACTAAGATTTTCATTTTACATCCTTCTTTCTTATATATTTTTTTCTTGTGCTTGAACACAAGTAAATGCCACAACTCCAACTATATCCTCACTACTGCAACCTCTTGATAAATCATTTACTGGTTTTGCAATTCCTTGACACATTGGTCCATATGCTTCCGCTTTTGCTAATCTTTGTACTAACTTATATCCAATATTGCCAGCATTTAAATCTGGAAATACTAGTGTATTTGCAACTCCTGCCACATTGCTTTCTTTTGCTTTGCTTTTAGCAACTTCTGGAATTATTGCTGCATCTAATTGCAATTCTCCGTCACACATTAAATCCGGCATTTGTTCTTTTAACAATTTAGTTGCATCAATAACTTTTTGTGTATCTTCTGAATTTGCGCTTCCGTGTGTTGAATAAGAAAGCATCGCAACTTTTGCAGGTTTTCCTATTAGTTGTTCAAAACTCTTACTTGATGATTTCGCTATTTCGGCAAGTTCTTCTGCATTTGGTTTTTCAACTAATCCACAATCACTAAATACAAATATTCCATTTTCTCCATATGAACAATTTGGAACAATCATTACGAAAAATGAAGAAACTAATTTTGTATTTGGTGCTGTTTTTAATATTTGTAATGCAGGTCTTAATGTATCTGCTGTTGAATGATATGCTCCTGAAACCAAACCATCCGCATCTCCCTGTTTTACAATCATCATTCCTAAGTATGTTTCGTTTAATAACAATTCTTTCGCTTTCTCTATTGTCATACCCTTTGCTTTTCTTAATTCAAATAAAGCATTGGCATATTCATTATGTTTTTCAAAATTATGTGGATTTATTATTTTTGTTCCTCTAATATCTAAACCATTTTGATTGGCCACTTTTTCAATTTCTGTTTCATCACCTATTAAAATTATATTAGCAAATTTCTCTTTTACAATAGTATCCACTGCTTTTAAAACCCTAATATCATTGCTTTCTGGTAATACTATAGTTTTAATTTGCTCTTTCGCTCTTTGTTTAATTTCATTTATAAAGCTCATTTAACTCTTCCCTTCTGTATATAAACTAAACAATATTATATAAAGAAATTTCCAAAAGCACAAGTACTTTTGGAAATTTCTTTTCTACCGCATTGACAATATTGACAATGCCAATACAGTAAAAAATGTGCCCTCAAGAGTCATTGATACTCTTGACTACCTTAAAATGCAAGTATGCTTTATAACTTCCTTGCTCAATCTTAAGGTAGTATTCATGCATTGCCCAGGCTTCTAAGCCAAGAAGTGCACGTTCATTCTCATGTTCTGTTGGGAAAGTTTCCATCTCTCGCCAACCACAGAATTCAGTAAGAATACTTACCTTTACCTCCTCTTTCGAAAACATTTTCAGGGTAAGTGTGCAAGGCATATTAAGCTCTGGGCATTCGCTCTGACTTTCCCTGTATGAGGGAGAAATGGGTAAAGTCATTTCCCACCCATCTCCTTCGACAACCGCTTTTTTCAATGGCATTCGCCATTGAAATGCTAGCATTAAAATGACAAGCATTATGGCAATAATGCCTGTTTCTGCTAGTCTTTTGTTCTGCTTGTAGATAAAATATCTATTCCGCACTTTTTGTACCTCTCTTTCATCAGTGTATTATTACTAAAGTATACTAAATTTTAATTTTTCTGTCAATGTCAATGATTTTTGAAAATGTCCCAAAAGATTTTAAATATAAGCCCTAAAATTTTGATTTTTTAGGATTAGTTTTTGGGGTCAGGGTACTTGAGTAATTTTTAAATTTTGTTTTTCTATGAATTTTTCAAATGATTGTCTCTTGAATGGATGTACCATTTGAGGAATGTAAATTTTCTTTGGTTCAGTTGGCAATATTTCATCAAAATTTTGCGATTTTAATTGAACTTTTGGTATTTCTTCAAGGGCAAACATACTATCTTCTACTGTAGCATATAAAGATTTATCAAATGCTTCAATTACCATACATTTAGTACCTTTTCCAAAATATATTGGTGTACTAACATAATTTATGGTTCTGTAATGTTTCTTTTTAAAACAAATTGAATGACCTGTATCTACTATCCTACGAGATAAAACAGCTAAGGTTAAATTAATTTTTTGTAAACTAGGTTGCTTTTCAAAAACAGATTTGGTATTATCTATATATAGAGCGAACTTTGAATTGTATTTGTCTATGAAAGATGGTAAGAAGTTGTTGGCTTCTTCAATTGTAGTTATGTTGGCTAATCTGAGTTCAGGTATTAATCTTAGCTGAAATGATTCAAAAAGTCTTTCAATACGAGGCTTAAATTCAGGTACACTACTTGTTTCAATTGCTGTTAACTTTATCCGAATAATACTTTAGGCATACAATACATTATCTATTTTCCTAGTTTAAAATTGTATTCTAAACATTAAGGGTATGGGCATTCCCATAATAGAATTTATGCGAGAGTACAAATTCAGTGCTGGCTAGACATATATTTTATTCCCGTATTCAAGAAAATAAAAACTTACGAACTTTTCAGTCCGTAAGTTGATTTCAAATGGAGCTACTGGGCAGAATCGAACTGCCGACCTACAGGTTACGAATCTGTTGCTCTACCAACTGAGCTACAGTAGCATGTATTTTAAGTATACTATAATCATTTTTTGTTTGCAATAGTTCTGCATCATTAAATTTAAAATTATGGCAATATTACAGGGCTGTCCCCAATTGTTCAAATGGAACAATTGGGGACTGTCCCTAATTTTGCATCTTTAAAAATGTTTTCCTTTTTTCTTTTTTAAGTCATCGTTTGGGTCTTCATTTGTTTCTTCAAAATTATTATTTTCTATTTTCTCTTTTGTTTCATATTGGTCTAAATACTCGTTTTTGTTTTGTTCATATTCTTCATTATTTGTTGCTTTTTCTTCTTTATTTTTTTTGCTTGCATTTAATTTATCTCTTTTAATTATTAACAATAATATTATTAAGCTTATTATTCCTGCTATAATATAGAATATTTCTTTTGCTGATAGTTTAGGCAATATTCCTTGTTTTTCTGCTTGTTGTACTGGTTTGTTTACTGTTATCTGATATGTTGTTGTTTCATCTGTTTTAGTTGATTTCAATAATATTGTTATTACATTTTCTCCATCTTGTAAATTGCTATTTCCCAAAATCTCTATTGTAGTATTTTCGTCACTTGTTGTAGCATTTACTTTTAATTCATTTATTTCACTATTGCTTAGTATAGCTGTATATGCAAATATGTCTGGTGAAAATGCTGGCTCTATGTTGATTCCTTCTATAGTTAGTGCTGATAATCTCAAACTTGATTGCACAGTTTTTTCTCTTGTAGCAGTTATTATATATGTTCTAGTTGTTCCATCTTCTGCTGTTACTAATATTTTAACTATATTATCTCCTTCTACTAATTTATCATTTCCAGAGATTTCAACTTTTGATTTGCTATCTTCTGCCTCTGCTATAATATCTAGCTTTTCTATACTATTTGGAACTTTGATTGTATAGTCTGTAACATCTTTTTTAAATTCTGGTGTTAGTCCTTCTGGTTTTACTTCTAGTTTTGCTAAATTTTTGTTTGTTGATTTTTCTTCATTTTTAGGTTGTTCTTTCGGTTTTTGTTCTTCTGCTTTTGGCTGTGTTGTAGTTAAATATTCACTGTATATATACCCTGTTGAACCGTTAAATGATACCTTGCTCCAACCGTTATCGCCTTTTCCTATGCGCGTTACACTTTTGCCTGCTCCTAATGAACCTATTATTCCACTACTTGTTGACCAACTTTTTCTTACATTTACTTCCGTAGTTGCATAAACAGTTTCATTTACTGATGTGAATTTTGGTTCTGTTGGTGTAGTATTTCCACCTGCATTGCCACCTGTACTTCCTCCACCTGTTGTATTATTGTTCTGTTTTGCTTTTACGGTTACTGTTGCTGTTGCCGTTGAAGAGGCAATTGCATTACCTTCCGCATTTTCCATATCTTGTGATGCAAATACAACTTTGTATGTTGTGTCTTTAGTTACAGTTGGTGTTTTGAATTTGTATGTTGCTATTCCACTTGTAACATTTTCTGCCCTTGCAAATGCTACTAATGTTCCATTTACTGTACCACCTGTAACACTTTCAAATGTCAATCCGCCATTAGATGTAACATTTATTGCTCCATTTGCCACTGGTTCCTGACTATTAATTGTTATTGTTGCTGTTTCTCCTGAAGAAACTGTTGGATCACTGGTTGTAATTCGCGCTTGCGAGCAAGTGCACCAACCAACTAAAATTAAAACACTTAGAATTAGAATAAATTCAATTTTTTTAATCATTTGTTATCTCTCCTTATATTGATATATTATTAAGTCCTACATATGCTCTTAAAATCAAAGTAGAATCTGCTGGTGTTATTTTCCCATCTTTATTTGTATCCGCCGCCAATTTTGCCTCATCTGATAATTTAGATATTCCAACATATTCTTTTAAAATTGCTGTAGAATCTGCTGGTGTTATTTTTCCATCACAGTTTGTGTCACCTTTTACTATTATTATATATTCTTTTTCTTCTATTATTACTTTATATCCTGTTCCTACATTACCCGTTTTTATCTCTTCATTACCCTTTTTAATTATTGTATTATTGTATTTTGTCTTAATGTTTTCCACTGTTGTTTTTGGCACACACATTAAATTTGTTCCATCTATCTTAAAGATGTCATTTGTATTTTCTGGCTCTTGAGGTTCTTGTGGTTTATCACTTTCTATAGGTTCAATATTTTGTTCTGAGCCACCTGCTCTTGCCACATAACCAATAATTCCATTTCCTGTAACAACTTTATCCCATGTATACCCATTTTTATTAGAAACTGCTTTTTGTGTTCTTGTTAATATTGTACCCTTTTCTACAATTGTTAAACATTTAGCGTCTATTCCTGGATTTTCTCTTATCTTAAGGCCATATTCACATACAACTTTTACTAATTCATTACCCGAGTCATCTGAACCTGAACTTACTATATTTAAATATTTTGAAGCTAAATATCCCTGCGTTCCATTGTTTAATTTTACTTTATACCAATTGTATCCATCTACACCATTGTATTGGCCTTTTTCAATTATTGTAAGTGCTTGTCCCTCTGTTAATGTAGTAATTACTGTTGTATTTGATGTTCCTGGCCCGTTTCTTAAATTCACATCTGTATTTGCAATTGCTCTTTCACTGCAATTAGTTATGTCACTAATTCGCTTTATATAAGTTGAATTAATATATCCCTTTGTTCCATTTGCTAATACTATTTTGTCCCATCTTATTCCATCATTTGTAGAAACTCCTATTTCTATTCTTAATATTTTTGCTCCTTTTTCTAGTGTTTCTATATTTGTTGCTGAACTTTTTGCTTCTTTTTTTATGTCGGCTTTTGAATTAAGTTCTACATTTTGTGTTACAATTGTTTGACTTCCTGGATATGGGCAATTCTGTTTTGGCATGTTCTCATATACTGGTATTAAAAAATTAAATGGTATCTCATTACTTGTATTTATAAATCCAAGCTTTTTGTAAGCACCTCTTACTTCTTCACCTTCAGTTTTTGCAGCTGATACATTTTGCATATATTGGTGATAATACAACTCTGTTTCATAATCATCTACAACATCAAATTTTTGTAAATATAATGTGGATTGTCCATATTGTATGTATTCTTTTGCAATAAATTTTGCTCCTCCATGTATTGCTTTTTCCGGTGAAGACCATCCATTATTTTTGGCATATTTTAATCCGTTAGCCATAATGTCACTTCCAGTAGCGCCAATATTAAAGAAGTTATAATATCCTCTGTATGTCGAATTATAATTACCTGAAACCATTGCAGTTCCTGTTGTTCCTTGTTCTTGCAATATCCTACTTGCTAAATGATATGGACTAACATTATATGTTTTACCTGCTTCCATTATAATCTGTGCATAAGATTTATTTATTGTAGCTTGTTTTCCATTTGTATCTATATAATTAATACTATTCCCCTGTAGATATTTACAATTTGCCAAAATACTATTTACTCCTGAAATCGTGTGTAATTCTGCATTATATCCAAGTTCTTCAAATTGAAATATGTAATCTTCATAAAGGAAATTTCTAGGATCCATGTAATATGAAACTGCTACTTCTGAAGCGCCCTTCCATCTTCCCTCATCATATGTTTTTTTATTTGCTTCGCAGTATGCACAAAGCCATTCTCCCTTTCTATCTGCTGGGACTAAATTTCTGCTATGTGCTTCTGTTGTTTCATTTTTTATAACTTGATTCCAGTCAAGCCCTGTAAAAAATATTGTATATGTCCATGTTGGATGTTGCTTTTTTAAGTTGTTAATTAACTCCGTATATCCTGGATAATTTACAAGTTTATTGGTTTTGCTCTCTGGCTCTTTGTATTGAGCAGCATCAACCTTATGTGGTAAAATATTTATTATAAAAAATGATAATATTATCATTACTATTAACATACTAATTATTTTATACATTCTTCTCAATTATTACACCTCATTTGTTATTATTCGACAAATAAAGTATAACATTGTTATTTT
>UMIH01002882.1_pt1 | contig 11291 bp, 10 predicted proteins | sample 1965771 | NCBI WGS metagenome assembly UMIH01 (sample SAMEA4836120, study PRJEB28245) | human gut metagenome | biome: gut microbiome; material: fecal sample | place: Denmark | collected 2008
CATTAAAAACGCTTAAAAACATGCCTAAAAGCGTTGTCGAGAAATTGGTTGCTTGTTTGGATGAAGAAATTTACAAAGACCATAAAATGGAAATAGAAGCCAAGAAGGCATTGGACAGGCAGATTGCCGGTTTTGCCGAAAAGGAAAGCCGATTGATAGACTTGTTTACGGGAGGCAGTATTACACAGGATTTATATACCAAAAAACTAACCGAGTACAGACAGGATAAGAAAAAACTGGAAGAGCGATTAACCGACTATAGTCATCTGACTAAGCAAGGTCTGATAACGCTCAAATACTTGGCTGGCTTGCTTTTGATGTCAGACCAGATATGGAATTTTCTGAACAACGACAAAAAACAGCAGGTTTTAAAATTACTTTGTTCGGAAATTTTATTAGACGGTAAAAATGTAGATATTTCAATAAGAAAGCCTATCTTAGCACTGGCTAAAATAGGCTCTCGTCAATTATGGCTGGACTTATCGTGTAATACGCGAATCTCAGATTTTGTTATTTATTGATATTTTTATAAATAGTAAGTAAAATTATAATTCAAAGGTAAATATTTATTTGGGTATGAAATGGAACAGAATTTTGCTAATAATTTTATAGAAAATCAATATCGGGAGTTGCAAGAATATTTAACAGATGAATTCATTCCTCTTTATGATTGTTTTTCTGATGAAAAATTGCAACTTGTTTTATCTACACTACATGACCGATTGGTTTATTATTTCAAGATGATGAATGATAGGTTGCCAACTAAAGATTTTGAAGCGCATTTTTGGGCAGATCCAAGCCGGCAATTAATTCGTGTGATCGATTATATAGAAACAGCTCGACGAAAGCTATGTAATTCCGAATATGCATTTGATATTGAGCCATATTATAATGAGATTATTAAAAGATGTTCTTCGTTTTTAGAAAAAAATGGGGGAAGTACCATTCCTTCTCATATGGAAAAAATAGAATTATATTATTCAATTCCTGTGTTTAGAAAGAAAGACAGAATTGAAGTAAAAAAATCTACAGTGCAACAGTATAATCTTAAACTTTTAGGGGAAGGTTCATATGCAAATGTATATGTTTATAAGGATGAGTTTTATAATCGAAACTTCGTATTAAAAAGAGCCAAAAAAGATTTAAATGATAAAGAAATACAAAGATTTAAACAGGAATATGATGAGATGAGCCGGTTGGCTTCTCCATATGTAGTTGAAGTATATAATTATAATGATATTCGAAAAGAATATATTATGGAGTATATGGATACAACACTATATACGTATATTGAAAAAAATAATTCAATATTAGATATACCTGCAAGAAAATCTATTGGGTTACAAATTTTGAAAGCCTTTTCTTATATACATTCAAAATCATTATTGCATAGAGATATTAGTCCTAATAACGTGTTAATAAAAAAATATGATGATGTTGTTGTGATAAAGGTTTCTGATTTTGGCTTAGTTCGTATTCCTAATAGTGATTTAACATCATTACAAACAGAAGTTAAAGGTTGTTTTAATGATCCTTCATTACAGATTGAGGGGTTTAATAACTATTCTCTGGTTCATGAAATTTATGCTCTTACAAGGTTGCTTTATTTTGTTATGACAGGCAAGACAAATCTTAATAATGTCAAAAATAATATGCTGAAATGTTTTCTAGAAAAGGGAACATCTGCGATAAAATCTAATCGTTTCCAATCTCTTGAAGAGTTAAGTAAATCATTCAAAGAGTTGTAGTTGTATAATTAATTTAAAAGGTTATTAACCGCAATATCTGTCCAATCTTTGACATTGTGTGTTTTAACAAGCATATCAAAAGGTTTTCTTAAAGTGTATTCAAGTCTTTTACCATTAAGTTGACAATCTTTGAGTAACATTTTTAATAATTCATTTTGGCGAGAGGGAGAGGCATGTTGGAAGATGTATGAGATGTTTCCAGCTATGGTGAATATGTTAACAATTTTATCTTTTGTATTGTTATCAATAGTCTTATATTTTTCTTGAGTATCTTCTAACCCTTTTATTTCCTTGTCTATACTGGCTTTTTTCATGTCGTATATCTCTTGCGTTAATTTACCTTCAAGATAAAAATCAAGCAATTTATCTTCTTTAATCTTTAATTCATTGATTTTCTTTGTGACATTTATTTTTATGGTTGTGTTTAGCTTAGATGTATCGGTTAAACTACGAAGAATTTGCTCTTTGAGGGGCTCCTGCATATTTAAAGGCAAAGATAATTTATTAAATACTTCTTTTTCAAGCTGTTCAAAAATAACATACTCCATTACAGCAGCTTGGTGACAACATTTTTTATAATTGGCACAACGTAGATGTCTGTATTTTGAGCCATTTTTCTTTATTGCTGTTGCCGGAGTAATTAAGCCGCCACATTCTTTACATTTAATCAATCCCCTGAAAGCATAGGTATATTTTACTTGGTTTTCTGAATTATTTCGATTGTGATTACCATTTTGAGCAAAGATTTCTTGAACTTTATCAAACAAACTTCTTGAAACAATAGGCGGATAAACATGTGGCATAAATTCACCTTTAATACACATCTCTCCATAGTAGAAAGGATTTGTTAGAATATCATATATGGTATTTTTACTAACAAAATTACCTCTGCGGCTTTTCATCTTAGTATATAATCCTAAAGTCATGGAAAGTTTCCAAATTGAATCAATAGTATGATTACCTGTTGCATATTCTTCAAATAGTTTGGTTATAATAGGAGCTCGTGTTTCATCTAAAATTACAGTTGAACGATAATTTTCATCTTTTGCATTTAAGTATCCCAAAGGAGCGTAACCTTGACATTTACCAAGCGACCAATTCTTTGCCTGACTGGCTTTTACTTTATCAATCATATTGTTGACTTGAGCGTTTGCCATTAAAACATGCATATTCCAAAAGTTTATTTCAAGAGAATTGGAATCTTTATGAATAATGAGTTGTTCTCGTAAAAAATGGACTTCAATTTTACCTTCTTTACGTAATTTATTTAATTCATAGGTGTCATCATAATTGCGTTGAAGCCTGTCTACATAATTGACAACAATCGCAACTTTACCAGGACAGCTTTTAGCAAAGTCAAGCATTTCATGATATTGTTTGCGTTCACCTTTGGTTGAACTTTCATCAATGCTAAAATCTTTGATAATTTTTAATCCTTTATCTTGGCAGTATTTAGTAATTGTTTCCATTTGTACATCAAGAGATACGCCTTTATCTTTCTGTTTTTTTGATGATACTCGAGCAAATAGAATAGCTTGGCTGCATTTTTCGTCCTGAATTTTCTTTTTTCTTCTAATCATTATCAATATTCCTCTTCATCATCAAAATAGTCATTATCAAAATCTTCATTTTCAGCATAAAAATCATCTGGGCTCATAGTTTCGATAAAGTTGCCAGTCTTGTGATCATAGATTTTTACAACAGTCCAAGAAGGCTCTGATATGTCAAAATCAACATCAATCTCATCAGAACCTTCAAAAACTGCGGCACAGCGTGAATAAATATCTGAGTATTCTTTTGCAAAAGTGGTTTTGATTTCATCTGTTAACCGGCAAACGCAAACCATACCTGAATCAGCGCAAAATTCTTTATGGACGATATAACTTCCATATATTTTGTTACTCCAATCACCAAAACCGGTATCACAAGCAAAAGCAGGAAAGCCGGTTAATTCTGTCAAAGCTTTAGAAACAGCATTATTAAAGGCTTTCGGACTGTCATCTAAAAATTTGCAACACTCGTCCCATTTGTCATCTGAAAGAATATAACAAGGGTCGGTTACGACATATTTTATAAGTGTATTCATTTCTGTTACTCCTTTGTTTTTACACTATATTTATTATGTCGTGTTTAAATGGGAATGTACGCAAAAAAATGCACTTTCAGGCAACTTTTTTACTAATATTTTACTGATTTTTCAGAAGGTTAGCTTTTATGTTTTCTTGCATCTGAGATATATAAATCTTATCTGCTATATATTGTAATTTATCCTTAGGTATATCTTGGATATTATGGTATTGATAAGCTAAGATTACCATATTAAGTCTGGCGATTTCAGAAGTTGGTGTTTGAGAGTTATATATCAAATGTTCTCTACAAAAATGCAAACTAACCTTTCCTGTTTTAATCAGATTATCAAACAATTCTAACATTTTTGTATCTGGCAGTACGTCATTAACACTATAAGCTACTATATTTATATGTTTGTTTGGGAGGGCCTTAACATCTTCATATAGATTTTTGATATAACGGGTATCTTTACGTTTTGCACAAATAGAATATTCTTTAATTATAGATAGCTTATGGTTACTACAATAGTTTACTAAGTTATCAATTTTAGTATCAAGATTAGAATGTTGGGATGCTACTCTTGCATAAATAATTGCTTGAGTCATTTTATATACTCCTTTTTATGGTTAAAATTAAAAACAATTTTGTAATGTCGTGTTTGAAAGTAAATGTAAAACAGATTTTAAAAATATTTTTTATCTATTTTTCAAAATGTTAACCTGATTTACAAAATAAATGAGGTTATGAAGAAAAGTTCTTGTCATCAACGACAAATTCTTTTGCGTCCGTGGTTTCACCTTCCATAACGGCTTTCACGGTTGTTGTATAAAAATCAATCAGGTTGCTTGTCATTTCATTTAATTCAATATCCGTAACATCGGGATACAAAACCGATAACTCATTTTTGAGTTGGTTATATGCATTACTCATACATTATAGAAGTGTATGACTTGGTATTTTCTACTAAATTTTTTGAGATGAATTTTCCAAATAGTAAATGTTTCAACTTTTGACATAGCAGTGTTAAAGGTTACATTAGTATAAAATTAATTTTTTTTGTGTACAAATGAAGAAAATGGATGCTTTTTGCATCTAAAACATTATTATTTTTACAAAAATAGTGTTTTTCAATGTGTTAGCAAAAAAAATAGTTGCATAAAGGGTGATTAAAATGTCTGCTATATTAAAAAACGAGCAAATTCAATATGATATTTTTGATGAAAAAAAAACAGCAGATGTTATTCCGTTCCCACATATGAAAGAATTAAAAACGTGTAAAATTAATAACAAAAGATATTTGGGTAATAAGTATAAATTATTAAATTTTATCAGAAGTATTGTTGATAAAGAATGCGAAGATGTTAATGTTATCGCGGATATATTTGCTGGAACGGGAGCTGTTTCATCAGCATTTACAGATAAGACACTTATTACAAATGATATTTTATATAGCAATTATATTTGCCATCTGGCTTGGTTTGGAAAACAAAAATATTCGCTCAATAAAGTAAAAAAATTGATTTTATTTTATAATAGTATCACTCCTTTCAAGGAAAATTATATGAGTGACAATTTTTCAAATACTTTTTTTAGTTATGAAAATTGTAAAAAAATTGGTTTTATTCGGGAAGATATAGAAAGTAGATTCAACTCCTCTGAAATAAATGAAAAAGAGAGAGCTCTTTTGATTACTTCGCTGTTATACTCAATGGATAAGATTGCTAATACTTGTGGGCATTATGATGCCTATATAAAAAATGGAAACTTGGATAAAAAATTAGAATTACTATTGCCAACACCAGAGACTAATTTAAAAAATAATCAAATATTCAATAAAGATGCCAACGAGTTAGTGAAAGAAATATCAGCAGATTTGGTCTACATTGACCCTCCTTATAACTCTCGTCAATATTGTGATGCATATCATTTACTTGAGAATGTAGCTAAATGGAATAAGCCTAAAGTATCAGGTATTGCAAGAAAAATGAATAGAGATAGCTTAAAAAGTGATTATTGTACATCACAGGCAACTGAAGCTTTTAGAAATTTAGTAAATAATATTCAAGCAAAATATATTTTACTTTCCTATAACAATATGGAGACAAAGGGTAATAGTCGCTCGAATGCAAAAATATCTGATGAGGATATTTTAAGCATATTAAAGACTAAAGGAGAGGTCAAAGTATTTTCTCAACAATATAAAGCATTTACAACTGGAAAATCCAATATAAAAGGCAATGAAGAGCGCTTATTCTTATGTAAATGTTATAGTGAAAGTAAAAAAAATTTAATTCAGTCACCTATGAACTATATTGGTGGAAAATATAAATTATTAAAACAAATTTTGCCTAACTTTCCTAAAGAAATTAATACTTTTATTGATCTATTTGCAGGAGGAGGAAATGTAGGAGTTAATGTTTCTGCGAAGCAAATAATTTTAAATGATTCTGATAACTATTTATATAATATATATCAAGTTTTTCAGCAAAAAAGTAAAACAGATATACTATCAATGATAGAAGATATTATATCCGAATTTTCTTTATCAGAAAGTAGTAAGTATGGATATGAATATTATTCCTGCTCAAGCAATCAAGGTCTTCAAAATTATAATAAAAAAGGATTTAATCGTTTGAGAAATGTATTTAATTCATATTCCCCTAAAGACGATAAATATTATATTTTATTATATGTTTTGATTGTTTATTCTTTTAATAATCAATTACGTTTTAATAATAAAGGGGCTTTTAACTTACCTGTAGGTAAGCGAGATTTTAATTCAAAAATGAAAATGAAATTATCATTATTTATTGATAGAATTAAATCTAGTAATATTAACTTTACTAATTTTGATTTTAGGAATTTTCCTATAGAAAAAATAGATAAAAAAAGTTTTGTTTATGTTGATCCACCGTATTTAATAACTTGTGCAACCTATAATGAAAAGAATGGGTGGACAGAAGACGATGAAAAGGATTTACTAAAATATTTACAAAATTTAGATGAAAAAGGAATTAAGTTTGCATTGTCTAATGTTTTGTCGAGTAAAGGTAGAGAAAATACATTGTTAGTTAACTGGATTAAAGAAAATCATTATAAGGTTATTCACCTAGATTATTCTTATGGTAATTCAAATTATCAAACAAAAGATAAGCAAACAAAAGCAGAAGAAGTTCTTGTAATAAATTATTAAAGAAAGGTAACTAAATGCCAGAACATTTTACTTTTAAAACATATGCTTGGAGCTTGGGGACAACAAGTTTCCGTATGGCAGATTTCCATAGAAAGGTTGAAAAACAACTTTTATTACTGCAAGAATTTTGGGAAAATAAAGCTAATAAAGAAAGTTGGAAGGGAAATAAGAAATTACAGGTTTGTTATTATAACTATTTATATGAAAAAAAATTTATATTTGGTGACATTAAAAATGATGATAAAAAAGCTAAAACAGCTCGCCAAAAAACGTCTGGATTGGTTGATATTGGCTTAATTAATGATGATAGAAGGCTAACTTCTGTAGGAAAAAAATTATTAGAGATCGTAAAAAGTGGAGATTTTTCAGCTGATAATATTTTTCAAATACCGAAGGACAGTTTTTTATATTTAAAGCAAATTATAAAAACTTCGTGTAGAGTAGATCTAGGTTATGTTCGCCCATTTTTAGTGACAGGTCGTGTATTGCAAGCATGCAATAATTATTTAACAGAAGATGAATTTACATATTTACTGCCACTTTGTGTTACTGAAGAAATCACTAACAATATTATATATAATATTTTAAAATTTCGTCAGAGAAGTATAACTATAGATGACATAATCACTAACGTAGTGTTAACTCGGTATGATTATCCTCATGCACTTGCTTATTTTCTCTCATCATCTAAGGAAGATGATGTTATAATGTCAATAGGTATGAATAGAGACGGAATAAAACATGACAGATGTTATGTCAAATTATATAGAGTTTTATATAATACCTATATTAACAAAAATTATAATCAGATTGACGAATTGTATGCTGCGACAAAGGAACTAAAGGGAAAAATAGGTAATTTGTGGCGTAGATTATTGTTTGGTAGTATTAGAAAACCATCAAGCACAAATGATTTGACTAGGAATATGTTTAGTGAAGTAGCTAATCAAAAAGAATTTGATGTATGTTTCTTTAACTATATCCACTTGATAAAAATAAAGGCTACGCTATTGGATTACAAAGACTTAAATCGTCGATATTTTTCAATTACTGACGCGTTTTTATTTAATGATGGAAAATTTTCATTTTCTCCAATTTTTGAAAGTTTTTTCGAAGGAACACCTAATAAGTTATTTGATGATGCGTATAATACATCATTACTTCTATACTCAGATGTAGAGTTAGAAGAAATAAATAAAAATTTGATATTTGAAGAAAATGATATAGTTAAGGCATTTAATTCTAGTTATAAAAAAGAGCTATCGTCAATTAATGAAGTATATGATTGCATTGAGTCTGAACGATATCTTAGATTTAGGCAACTTATTGATTCTAAGTTTACAAATGATGTTATCATTTCTATGTTACCTAAATTTGAAAATAGGCAAAGTGATAATGATATACTGAATTTTGTAGGAGGGGAAGCTGATATTCCAACAATTTTTGAATATATTATTGGTATAGCGTGGTATCGACTTAGTGGCTATCAAGGCAAAATATTGGATTATATGAAATTATCATTAGATATGGATTTGTTACCAAGAACACATGCTAGTGGTGGAGAATCTGATATAGTATACGAATATGAAGAAACCCAAGAATATCCAAGACATACTTTGCTGATTGAATGTACATTAATGGAAGGAACAAATGCACGACGTGGAGAAATGGAGCCTGTTTCAAGGCATTTAGCTAATTATATGATAGATAAAGATATGAATAGTTATTGTACCTTTATTTCTAATAATCTTCACAGTACTGTTATTTCTGATTTTAGAATGAGGTTAAATTTTCCATGGTACCGTTCAGATACAGAAGGAATCGATGGAATGAGAATTTTGCCATTACATACAACAGAGTTAAAAACAGTATTAGAAAAAAATATAAAATATTCTCAATTATATAGTTTATTTATGAAAGCATGTGATTCAGATATCAAAGTTCCACCACAATGGTATGATGAGTGTATAAAAAATGAAATCAATAATGTGTAAAAAATAATCAAGCTTTATTTAGGCTGCAAGTGATTCTATTTCGTCCATAACTTAGCAATCCCGTCTAAATCGTAGCAAAATGTCGTTGGTTTCGTGAGTTTTAGGGGCTCCCGAATTAGAAAATACACCGCATAATGTAAATAGTTAATGAGTAAAACAACTATTTATGAAAGGAAATGCTATGTGGTATGTAAAACTCAATAACACAATAATCCCAACACCTTATCAATTTTTTAGTGACTGCCTGTCTGAGTGCCAAAGATTGAAGCAAACAATGGTCGCAGTTTGTACTGAGCCGGTTTTTATGAACTAATTTGATGATAAGGAGATTGTGTTATGTTAAAGAATTTTGAAAACTGGTTGTTAGAAAATAAATACTCTGAGTTAACTTCTGCCGATTATGCTGGTCGAATTGAAAGGCTTTGTAGAAAAGAAGAATTTACACTTGCTCATTTGGTTGAAAATATTTCTTCTATCTTGCCACAATATGAAATAACTGGCGAAAAATCAAGCTATGGCAAAAGAAGTCATACAAGCGTTCGTCAAGCCTTGAGAAAATTCAAAATGTTTCTTGCTTCTGAAATGTCTGCCTAAGAGGTGTGTTATGACAGATATTAAAACCTTAAATGACAATCTTCGTAAACATCTTATTGGTGGAAGAGTAATGTTAACTGCTGGTATAAATGCTAAATCACAAGATGATATTGCAAAAATCTTATCAGAAGTCAGACAGTTTAATAATTTTACACCAGATAACGACCCGTATAATGAGCACGATTCTGGTAGTTTTGATTATAAAGGTGAAAAAATCTTCTGGAAAATTGATTACTATGACAAAAATTATCAATACTTATCAGAGGATCCTGCCAATCCAAATTTAACAAATCGTGTTATGACCGTTATGCTGGCAAGCGAATATTAAACAACTTTTATAAACTGTTCCATAGATAAAGTTTATAATTTAGCCCGGTTTGATTGATTTCAGGTCGGGCTTATGTTTTACTTCTTTTATCCAATTCGCTTGTTTCTGGGCTGTTTATGGAGCTTTGGGAGATGTTTTTAGAAATTTCTGCTTAATAATCATTTGTGCATTGAGTAATTTGTTTCTTGCCGTTTAAATTAAATATTTTTATGTTTGATTTATAATTCTTAAAAAGGAGGTCTAAAATGGTTTATAAATCAGGACTAGAAAGAAAGCTTGCTACTGTCGGTAAGGCAACATTTAAAAATTGTTATGATGTATATGCTCAAAACTATAACAAAGAGGATAAACGTAAAATTGTTGACGCTGTAATAAAAGAAGGTTTATTACGCAATGGGAAAAAATATGCTGAGAGCTCTGTAAAGACAAAAGTTAGCACTGGATGTGCGATTTTCTTACAAGGAATGCAAAAAGAAGCTCTGGAACTATGTAACTCTTCTAGATGTAAATAGCAAAATAAACCCGGTTTGATTGATTTCAGATCGGGTTTATGTTTTACTTATTTTATCTAATCCGCTTGTTTCTGGGCTGTTTATGGAGCAATGGGAGATATTTTAACAAGATATTTATGTAAATTCAAAAGATTAACCTAATTAAAATTGTAAATGAGGTCGATTGAATGAACCTCTGCTAAAATTTACAAAGGTTGAACATAATAATACATATTTACAATGTGTTATAACTATCAAAAGGAATCTGATAACATTGTAATGTCGCGATTCTTGGGATTTGTAAAACCGATTTTTCAATTATTTTGATTAAGTGACATTAATGTCATTAAATCATTAGGCAACAATTCACATTATTAGGTAATTTTAATCTGCCAGCAGGCTTTCAAATTCGGCAGTTAAAGCATAAGTGCGGTTTTTCTTAGCCGTATTGGCAAGTCTTAAAAATCCGATTTCAACCCATTTATTCAATAACAAGCGTGCGGATTGAGCGGAGATGCCTAAATATTGTCCTGCCTGAATTGAAGTAATTTCCTGATATTCTGTAAACAGTTCCAAAATTTTGCGTTGTTTAATATCAAGTTTTCGCAAGATTGGTGATTTATCAGAAGTTAATCCTTTATTTTGTTCTTCGGTTGCTTTAATTTCAATATTTTCAAAAGCGGATAACACACCTTTTATAAAATATTCCAGCCATGAAGTTAAATCAGCTTCGTTTCTGCCATAGTAGTAATTATGGTGCGGGTGTGTGGCTAAGGCTTGGTAATAATCATTCAAATTCTTAGCATAATATTCTTCCAAAGAGTAAATTCCTTTTAGACCATAACCATACTTTCGCATAATATAGCTGGTTAA
>UMIH01030853.1_pt1 | contig 11282 bp, 8 predicted proteins | sample 1965771 | NCBI WGS metagenome assembly UMIH01 (sample SAMEA4836120, study PRJEB28245) | human gut metagenome | biome: gut microbiome; material: fecal sample | place: Denmark | collected 2008
AAAATATATTATTAATCATTGTACCATTATTGATTTGTGGATTAATGCTTACATTTAAATATACTAACTTGTTTGATAATGTGCTTAAAGCTTTTACAGAGTGGGCTTTTAACGGATTAAGTAGCCTACCTAATAAATTTCCATATTTATTTATAGTAAAATGGTTTGTAAACACTTTTGGTGAAGCTGCTAGTAATTCAATTCTTGTTGCAATATTAGGAGCTATTCCAGCGCTTATTATAATTGTTGTAACATTTGTTCTTGATTTAATAATTATTATTTTATTCTTATTAGCTGTCTTAGTTGGTTTTATACTTGCGGCTTTGATAACGTTAATATTAGTAATTTGTATTTATGCTATTATTCCTGTTACGTTAATTGTGACTATAATATTAAGTATAAATTATGATCTAGTAGACACACCTGCTAAAAAAGTATCATTAATTCTAACTTGTGTATTGGTAGTTACAGCTGGTGTATTCTTCTATTTTATTCATTTCTAATAGTTAATCCTTATTTCTTAAGTGAGATAAGGATTTTTATTTGCCATAATTTGGATTTTTTACATATTAAAGCCCAGTGAAATAGTAACTTCACTGGGCATAATGTTTGTTTATATAATTAGCAATAAAAGCTTACGCCGGCTAAATTTGGTCTATCCATATTAACGATAGCGTTTTGATAGAAATAAGATTCAAAGTATGTAACAGTTTTTTCTTTTTCTTTATCGGCTTTAATATATTCGCCAGTGTTTTTGTTATATACGTAGTAATCTTTAGATCTTCCTAAACCTTTAGCAGTAGCAGTATAACCATTACAAACAATATTTAATTGTCCACAGACACCACTCCAATAATATTGTGTTGTGTAGTTACCAATTCTAATAGAGGCATCTAAATATGGGTGGGCGCTATAGTTAGGTGTATTGTTTGGATCAGAGAGTTTCATACCTGCAGTGACAAAGGCAAAGTCTGGCTTGATGTATTCTATAAAGTTTGTATCATTTGAACCATTAGATGCGTGGTGCAAAGCCTTAAAGATAACAAAATCATCTTCGCTTGTTAAATTTGGATGTGTTGGAATGAAGTTATTACATTCGGCTTTTTCCATATCACCAGCCATGAATAACTTGGTGTTCTTATATTTTAATAATGTAGCAACTGATTGATTGTTTTTACTTTTAGCGCTATATCCTGGATGCCACAAGAAATCGATAGAAAATTTATCGTCAACACTAAGTGTATGAGTTTTCTTTTCTTCACTTACAAGTTCTGAAATATTATAGTCTTCAAGATCTGGGAATTTTGATTTAACGCTATCGACTATTGAATCGTTGCTAGCATCATCACCTGTTACCATCATTTTGACATCCATAAGATTAACGAATGGATTGCCAGAAGTTATACCACCATAGTGATCTGAGTCTGGATGAGTAATAATAAGTAAATCTAATACTCCATCAATAACATATGTATCTATAGCTTTCTTTAAATTGCTAGAATCTGAAGCTGTACCGCCATCAATTAAAATATCATAGTTTCCATATGTAATAAGGTTTGAATCACCATAAGTTCCAACCATTTCAATGCTATGAATAACAAAGTTGCCTAATGTGTCAGTGTTAACGTGGACAAGAGAAATTGATTCAAGAGAAACTGTACCAGATGTAGAAACTATGTTTAATGTTGTATAGTTTTTATCTGAAATATCGTATGTATATTCTGTAACTCCATCATTTGAAATTGATGCGATAAGATTATTAACTGTATCACTTTCTTTTCCATATATTGATAAGGAACCTATAGTTGCAGTTGTTTTAATTGTTAATTCTTTAATAGCTCCTTTTGATTCAATTAAGGCTGAACCATTTTCATAAATAATAAGGTTAGAAGAGAAGAAAGAATTGTTGACTGTAATTTTTGTATTATCATCTAATGTATGTTCTTCGTTTTCTTTTTTATCGACACCAGAATCGTAAGAAGAAAATACATATTCTGATTCAATAGTATTTTCACCGTAATCTTTAGTAAATTCAGCTGTGATTAATGTGTTTTGCTTAATTAAGAATGTAGCTAAGTTATTGTAGAAGTTTTTCTTAATTCCATTAACATAAAGTGTTTTAATTTTATAGCCCTCATCTGGAATAATGGTAATTTTAACTCTATCGTCATAAGATAAATCAGAATATTTATCAACTTGAATTGATCCATGTTCAGAGGCTTGAATTTGAACGCCATATTTAGCTGGATCGTATGATTGTAAGGAAATATTTGTTAATAATATTTGTCCGTCTCTATTTTCAATTTTTCCTTTTAATTTGACTGTGTAGTCAAGATTCATATTGTTTTTAACATATTTGTTTTCAACAACAAGTGAATTATTTCCATCAGATATGGTTACTAGTTCATCATTGATAGCTGTAATCTTACCAGATACAATATAACTTTTTTCACTGACTCCTGTTAATGCTGAGCCAATTTCAAGTGCTTTAGAAATAGAGATTTCTTCATAGTTAGGATTTTCAACTTTTCCGCTATGCTTAATAGTGATAGAGAAAGCGTTAGCATCATAATTGGCAGTGTTTTCAATTCTAAATGATGTAGCTCCGTTTAAGTCATATGTAAATAAGTTACCTGGTGTACTATCAAGATACTTAGTTTCTTTTGTACCAGTAATTTGATTGCCTCCAGTAATGTTATCGTAAACAGTTACATTGTTATAATATCCATATAAGTGAATGGTAATTTCAGAAATAGCGCCAAGCTTATCTGATTTTATATAGCCGGAACCTTTTTGAATTGTGAATTCTATAGGATATTGTTCGTTTAAATATACGCCATTCATTTCTAAGTATGGATGATCATTTACTTCATTAGGAAGAATTTCAAGGATGTTTTCAGTTGTAGAAATATTACTTAAAGTAACAAATTTTTCATAGGAACATTTATCACAGTAAACTCTTTTCTTACCTTCTTTTTTCTCGGTTGGTTCTTCAAGAATCTCTTCTAGCAAATTATGGTCTTCGATATCTGTTTTATCGTGACATATTTCACATTCATGATAGTGTGATGTTTCGTTATAAGAGTATTCTGTTTTGTATTTGTGACCAGTGGCAGAAATGTAGTAAATTTGACTGAATCCACAATCACATTTATGTGTCTCTTGACCTTTTTCATCACACTTAGGTGCTTTAGTAACTTCTGTAGTAATTGTATGTGTCACTTTTTCTGACATCAATTTGTTACAAATTTCACAAATAGTCCAGTGATACTCATCATTGTATCTAGTAACTTCTTTGTGAGTGTGTTGTTCTTGCCCACTGCAGCCGGTAAGGCTTGCAACGCAAAGAATAACTGCGCCAACTAACGACTTAGATTTAATTTTCATTTGAAATGTTACCTCTATTCAAAGAGTATCATTGAAATGTGTAAAAAACAACATTCTACATGCAAGCTTTACACCTTCTTTATAATTAAAAAAATACTTTTATAAAAAAGAACAGTGTTCTTATAAGTGATTTGTAGTTTTTGAAATTTAAAAATGTATAATCTAAGTATGGGAGCAGTAAATATGAAACTTAGCGAAAAACTAAAAAAACTTAGAATCAAAAAGAATATAACTCAAAATCAATTAGCTAAAGAAATATATGTTTCTAGATCTACAATAGCTAAATATGAGTGTGGATTACTTATACCTTCTACTGAAATATTAGGAAAAATTGCAAGTTTTTATAATATTGATGTTTCATATTTAACTGATGAAATTGAAACTGAATCTAATAGAAAAAAGAGAATTTTAAATAATATTATATTTATAGTTGGAATAATTGTATGTTTTGCTTTTATCGTTATTGCGTTTATTCCACTATTACACGGTTTTGAGTATAGTTATCCAATACCTGATGGGGAATATTATCCTCAAGTAATAACTTATAATTGGCCAATAATTTATGCTACTTTAAAATATAAAAATCCAATCGCGTTAATAACTATTATTACGTGTATTGCTAATATAGTTTTATATATGATTTGGAAGTTTGGAATTCAAAATTATAAAACTAAAAAAATAATTTTTATAACTAGCAATATCTTATTATCTCTAAATGTAATACTAATAATAGCTTCTATCATATTTGCATGTTCATACGCCCTATAATCTTGAAAAGTTATTTTATGCATAATAAATAATTAAGAAAACATTATGAAATGGTATTGTTTAATAAAGATGATAGTTTTCAATTAACTAACACTTATGATGTTGGAACTAAAGTATATGGAATAAATCCTCCGTATTATAGTTCTATAAATATTAGCGCTTTTTATAGATATAACATAGCTTTATAAAAAATTACAATATGACTTGTGCTTGATTAAAAAGGCATGAGTTTTTATTGTAATTGTTTATGAATGCTCTTATAATGAAATTGATAAGACTATATAAAATCCATATAAATTTTATGTGGATTAAAAGAAAGGGATATTTTTATATGAGAAAATTTCATAAGTCTTTTTTGATAGCATAGCAACCTTATTGTTCTTTATAACACCATTATTAATCTGTAGTTGTAGTAATTATGACAATAGTAATAATAGTTATTCTTCATTGCCTGAACACATGCATACTTATTCTTCTAATTGGTCTAGTGATGAAACTAAACATTGGCATGGATCAACATGTGGACATGATGTAAAGAAAGATGAAGGAACTCATACATTCTCTGATTGGACAGTTAAAAAAGAGACAACAGGAGAAGTATGGCTAAAAGAAAGAACCTGCTCTATTTGTGGATATTCTCAACAAGTATCAATTGATAAATCAAATGTTTATACAGTTATATGGGAAAACTATGATGGAACTATTTTAGAAAAGAGTTATGAAATAAAAGGAACTTTGCCTAGTTATAAAGGACCAACTCCTATAAAAGACAGTGATAATACTTATACTTATGAATTCAAAGGATGGGCACAAAAAGAAGATATAGTAACAGGAGCTGTTACCTATACCGCGGAATATGAATCAACATATATTGAATATAAACTAACTATTTTTAAAAATGATGATACTGGACAAAATGAAACATTACATTTGCATTATAATGATAATATATTAGACAATGTAAATATAACTAGAGAAGGTTATACAATTGGTGGATTCTTTACTGATAGAAATTTAACTAATGAAATAACTACCATGCCTTCTAGTGATACGACAGTATATGTATGGTGGCAAGAAGAAACTAAACCTTCTAATTTTAGTTATAGAGGTATTAACAAAGTGATGATTACGGAATATAAAGGCTCAGATTCTAATGTTGTTATACCTGCTTATATTGGTAATATACCAGTAACAACCATAGGGGAATATGCATTCAGTAATTGTACAAGCTTAACAAGTGTAACCATCCCTGATAGCGTAACCTCCATAGATAATAGCGCATTCACTAATTGCATAAGCTTAACAAGTGTAACCATTCCTGATAGCGTAACCTCCATAGGTTCATGGGCATTCTCTAGCTGTAAAAACTTAACAAGTATAGTTATCCCTGATAGCATAACAACCATAAGTTTAGGTACATTCCATAAATGTACAAGCTTAACAAGTATAACCATCCCTGATAACGTAAAAATCATAGATAATGATGCATTCGGATATTGTACAAGCTTAACAAATGTAACCATTCCTGATAGCGTAACCTCCATAGGCAATGGTGCATTCCAGGATTGTTATAACTTAACAAGTATAACCATCCCTGATAACGTAACCTCCATAGGTAGTGATGCATTCGGTTATTGTGTAAGCTTAACAAGTGTAACAATAGGTAATAGCTAACCACCATAGGTGGAGGTGCATTCGAATATTGTAGAAACTTAACAACTATTTACTATAAAGGCACACTTATTGAATGGAATAAAATAATTTATTCAAATAATGATAAATTAACATCCGTGACTAAATATTATTACTCAGAAACTCAACCAACAGAATTAGGTCATTATTGGCACTATGTAGATGGTGTACCAACTGTTTGGTAATTTAAAAGATATAAAGAGGTTGTTAAGAAACTAAAAAGTTTCTAGCAGCTTCTTTTTTTATGTTTGTAAGATTTTCTAAGTTCTTCATTTGGGTATTTTTTTCTTTTCTTAAGTATCTTTGCATAATCAATCTCAGGAATTATTTCAGGCATTAAGCCTTCAGGAGCTTTCCATTAATCGTTTTTCCCTTTACCTTCTATGAGAATGAAGCGTAAATCATATTTAATACTTTCTTCGATCTTTCTTAAGCTACCCGAATGTTTAGAGGAAGCGTAAATTATAGCGACGAATAATCGATATGGATTATATGATGATCTGCCACCTAATGACTTATCTTTTTTAGTTTTTTTCTATTACTTCTCAGACTCCTGATTTTTCAAGTAATTGAAGGAATTTTTTTAAATTTTCTTTATCTCCTTTAGAAAGTTCAGTGGTAGAAAATAATTGTTTTTGGAATATAGTGAAATAGGTCACCAAAAACACCTCCAGATATTAAAATTGTATCAAATATTAAACCATATTTGAATAATAGCAGTTCATATCGAATTATGTTTAAAGAATATATTGACATTAAAATGCGGGGGGATATTTATTATGTCAAAGTATAATTTTATACAAAAGGGGAATTTTATGAAATCAAAGTGTTCAAATTGTGGTCAAGAGTTTGAAGGCGACTTAAACTTTTGTCCAAAATGTGGAAAGCCAATAGAAACTGGCAATAAGACAGTAACGTGTCCAAAATGTGGCTATTCGTATGAAAGCGACTATAGTTTCTGTCCAAAGTGTGGTGAAAAGACAAGTGTAACAACTGACGATACACCAATTGTCGAAGTTAATAATAGTACTCCTAAAGAAGAAAAAGTAGTTGAAAAAAAGAAATTTAATTTAAATATACCTTTCTTTAAAAAAGGAGCATTTAAAAATGAACCAATTGAAGAAAATAATGAAGAAGGTTTAGAGTTATATCAACAAAAAAGTTTCCAAGAAGAAGTAAGAAAAGATGTATATGTTCGTATTGCAATGTTTGGATCTATAACTTTATTTATCTTATTATATATATTTATTCCATTCCTTGTTGAAATTGGATCAGATGATTTTTTAGTTCATATGTCATTCTTTAAATTGGCTATTTTAAATATAAAGAATCTTTTTAGAGCATATTCTTTAGGATTTTATTTTGTATTTATAACAATATACTCTATTGTCATTTTAGGGTTTACAATTTATTACTTAATAAAAGAAATAAAAAAATACAAGATATTGAAGAGGCTTCGAGAAGTACTTATGAATTAGTATCTAAAAAAGACGAAGATGTAGTTAAATCTTATATAAGAAAAACTGAAAGAGCAAATCAATTATTAAATAAGAATAGATTATTTTATAATGCTGTCTCGGGATTATTTTTATTAACGATTTTAATGATTATTTTTAATAATATGTTTGACGATAAATTCTTTTATGAAAAGATTAGTGGTTTAATTACATTCCCAATACTTTTCTTCATACTCTTTGTTGTTTGCTTAGTTATAGATTTCTTTATGAATAGAAATTTGAAGAAAATTGTTAATAAGAAATAGGTTAGAATTATGAAGTCAAAGTGTTCGTTTTGTAATAAAGAATTTGAAGGTGATTTAAATTTTTGTCCGCATTGTGGTAAACCAATAGCTAAAGAAAATAAGCTAATCACATGTTCAAAATGTGGCTTTTCTTATAAAAGTGATTTTAGTTTTTGCCCAAAATGTGGCACTCCTAAGGAACAAGTTAAAAAAACTATAAATGAACCAGTTAATAAGCAAGTAGCTGCTCCTATAGCAAAACCTATAAAAGAAGAACTGGTTTTAGAAGAAAAGGTTAAACCTGAAGTATTTAAAGAAGAGAAAAAAGTCGAAAAAGTTCAACCAGTAAAAATTGAAAAAGAGATAGAAGAAAAACCAATTGTTATAGCTAAAGATACTACTTCAACTTCTTTACAAAATACTAACAATGATAAAGAATTTTTAAGTAATTTAGAAACAAAATTAACTAAATATTTAAATATAAGAATATTTGGTAATGTAATTTATTTAATTGCAAATGTTTTATTTTTGTTTGTCCCAACAATTTATTTTAATGTTAAAATTGATGATAAAATTGAGCAAATATATTATTCAAGTTTTGATTATTCAATAATAGCTTTAAAAGAAATGATTGAACAATTTAAAACAACATTAAATTATGCGGTATTTTTTGACTTTCTTTTTATAATGGCAAGTATAAGTTTCATATCATTTATATATTACGCAATTAAATTTATAGTAAAAGCGTTTATGAATAGAAAAAACATTTCTAAATTTGCAAATGATAAATATAAATTTACTAATAAATATCTTGATACCTCATCAATGGATGAATATGTTAATAAAAATAAATTTGATCAACAAAATGGTTATAAGGATAAAACTGGTCAGTCCTTATTTTTTGGTTTATAGTTGGACCATATTTAACATTTGCTTTTTATATAATGCTCTATTTTATTTCAAGTGGTCATATTAGCTTCACAATAATTATTCCAAGTATATTTATTGCAATTTACACTATTGCTGGATGTACACAAAGAATATTAATGAAAAAAATCAATAAAGAAATATATGATTATAAAGATTATAAAAGTGGTAAGAAGAAGGTAAATAGATAAATATGAAAAATAAATTAAATATTATAATAACTAGCATATCTTTAGTTTTATTAACTAGTTGTCAACTTGGTGGATTTAAAAGTCCAAATGAAATAGAACATGCAGCTGATGACTTAAAAACACCTACAAATTTAACATATAATGAAAAAACAAGATGCTTTAAGTGGAATCCTGTTGAACATGCTGATTCTTATGAAGTAAGAATTGGTGGTGAAATATTTACAACTCCAGTTAATAGTTATTATTACTTGCCAAGTGATTTTACTGTTTATGTCGGTATTAAAGCTTTATCACAAACAAATAGTTCATACTATCCTTCAAACGTAAAAATCTTTACATACGATTTTGATAAAAGTGTAATATCAGAATCGACTGTAAGTATATTTTTAAGAAAGCTTACAGAAGATAACATAGTTCGCGTTAATGGCTTATATATTTCTGATGGATACTTATATGCAGTTACTAATGTCTATGTTGCTCCATCTTCAAAGTATACAAATGTCTCTGAAAAAGTAACTACTGAATTTGTTAAAACATATAAAATTGAATATAGTGAGCCAATTGAAACTTTAAGTCAAGTTTTGTCTTTAAATGTTAATAAAGTAACTTATAGACAAGCTAAGTATGAAGCTGCTGAATATGATTCAGCGTATTATTTTATAAATTCAAGTGAATATGTTGGACAAATGGAAGAATATAGACAAATGGGTTATAGTTTTGAAATAGTTTCAAGCATTGTTAAATATGATGGATATGGTGAATATACAATATATGGAACATATAGGTTAGAAAAGAATGGTAGTATTAAATATATTTATTCTACACTTGATTGTACAATTTTAAACTCAGGTATGTCAGAGAAAGCAAGCTATACAACAGCGCTTCAAAATATTGAATCTAGAAATGTTCAAGAATCGGATTTCTATGTATTAGAAGGTGATTTGCAAAAATGGGCAAATATTATCTATACAAATAGAAATTCGTAATAAGGCTTATATAGCCTTTTTTGCATTTTAAGGAGATTGATTTATATGCAATACGTTGAGAATGTACCAACAAAGTGGTAATTAAAATAGGAGAAAACTATAATGAAAAAACTTTTAAAAGCAGATTTAATTTTATTATCTTTATTATTAGCCTCATGTGGATCTAATTCAATTACTAGTCCAAGTTCAACAAGTATTAGTAATTCTGTTTCTAGTACTAATACTGTCACTAGCTCTACTTCTATAAGTAGTTCTACATCAACAATATCTAGTAGTAGCCTTTCTCATACCAGTTCTTCAAGTAGCAGTTCTAGTTCAGTAGAGCATAGAGCACTAACTGAAACAGAATGGGATAATTTATTTACTTCATTTACAACATTAAATTATTCTCTTACTGAAGAACAAATAAATGATTCAGAAAAGTCTTCATATACATATACTTGTTATAATGATTTTATTAGTTTATATATAAAAAATAACATGTTTTCAGGCTATGCTTATTACTTTGTTAAATCTAATGATACTTATTATTTACTTTATAATAACGATGACAATATTTGGAAAAAGGGTGAATTTAATAAAGCAGGCTACGATGATTATAGAAATTCTAATTTGCTATATGTTGGCAAATATAATTTGTTTACATATGATAAAGAAACAAATAGTTATTCAGCAGATGAAATAGAAATGCCATATATTGAAAGTATGGGCTTTGTTAGAAAAATGAAAAATGTAGTAATGTACTTTAATGAAGAAAATAAAGTCTCCTCAATTACTTATACATTGACATATGAAGATAATTCTATTCCTTCAACTTTAACTTTTAACTATGATGTTGATGAAATTGTTTTACCACAAGTTCATGAGCACAATTATTCAAAAGAGTGGTCATATGATGATAATTGTCATTTGCACGCTTGTGATGGATGTGATGAAAATGAAAATTATGCTGAACATGAATTCAAAGAAACTGAAACGGGATTTGTTTGTGAAATTTGCGGATATGTTAAGCCAAAAGAATTGAAAAATATTACTGAAGAAGATCTTATTTTTGAATTAAATAACGATAATAAATCATATGCTGTTACAGGTATAAACATAGATGATGTTCTTAAAGTTTACACTGTAGATATACCAAATACTCATAATAATCTTCCTGTTACTGTTTTAGACGATTCGTTATTTTCAAACTATACTAATTTGATCAATGCTAAACTTCCTGAAGGCTTAAGTGAAATTAGTTTTAGATTATTTTATGAATGTACTAATTTAAAAAGTGTAGAAATTCCTTCTGGTGTAACTAAAATTGGTAATGGAGCATTTTATGAATGCGAGAGTTTAGAATGTGTAGATATACCAGCAAATGTAACAGAGATAGAAAAAAGTGCATTTTATGGATGTACAAGACTAGCAGAAATTAATTTGCCAGCAAGTTTACTAAGAATTGGTAATAGAAGTTTTTATAAATGTGCAAGATTAAATTCAATTATTTTACCTCATAGTCTTACATATGTTGACTCTCAGGCTTTTGGATATTGTGAAAATTTAAATGCTATTTATTATGAAGGATCACTTGAGGAGTGGAGTTCA
>UMIH01070685.1_pt1 | contig 11260 bp, 8 predicted proteins | sample 1965771 | NCBI WGS metagenome assembly UMIH01 (sample SAMEA4836120, study PRJEB28245) | human gut metagenome | biome: gut microbiome; material: fecal sample | place: Denmark | collected 2008
TATGGTTGTTAACAAGAAATTCATCGTTAAAATCCATATCTACATCTCACCACTGATTACCTACCGAACCCACATTCCCCAGACATAAAAAACAACGAGGCAGAGAGTTTCTCCCTGCCTCGCGATTATATTTTGAAAAAATCCAGTTTAGAACAAATAAGCCGCCGTAATGGTCCATGCCCGGCTCTTACCTTTCATAACCGAATCGGGAAGGTCGTTCTTGACCTCCATGGCACTACCCAATCCCCAGCCATATTGACCGGCAATCTGCAAGTGATTGAAAAGTTCGAGACCGAGGCCCACATTTATCGCCGTATCGAAACTTTTCTCTTTGAATTGCTCTTTGAAATTATCGCCCACACGGAATGCAAAACTCGGTCCGGCATATACAAAAGGAGACAATATAGAGCCGACTACCGGCAGCGAAAACTTATATTTCAAATTAATGGGAATCTCTACATAATCGACATGTTTATTCTCCGATATACCACTGGTTATATCTTTCAATTCCGACCCCTTCCGAGTATACATCAAACTGGCATCGACCCCGATACCGATAACAGGAACCATAAACTCGGCCATCAGACCTCCCGTAAAGCTCGAAATATTATTTGCCTTGAAATTATCAGACAAATTTCCACTGAGAGAAAGAGTAGATATATTCATACCCACTTTGGGACCGAACTTAAATTGTGCATTGGCAGGAACAGCCAAAAACAAGGCAGCGACAAGAGCTACACAAAAAACTGTCTTTTTCATAAACTTCATTTTATTTTTATTTATAATCAGCCATAGGCTATTATTATAACCCATTTCTCGATCTCTATTTGCACAAAGATAAAATAAAATATATTAAAATCATAAAATCGACAGACAAATCGACAAGAATCATAAAATTTTAAAGACCCTTATCGGCTATCGAAAAAAATAACGTATCTTCGACAAACAAAAACAAATATATATTTCTATGGAGAATAAACCGACCATCGAAGAAGAAATCGTAAAAATGCTGAGAACCGTTTACGATCCCGAAATACCGGTAAATATATACGACCTCGGGCTCATTTACAACATAGAGGTAAGCGACGGGACCGTAAAAATAGAAATGACATTGACCGCTCCTAACTGTCCGGCCGCAGACTTCATCATCGAAGACGTGCGCATGAAAGTCGAGAGCATCGAAAATGTGAAAAATGTGGATATCCAGTTGGTTTTCGAGCCGGAATGGGACAAAGACATGATGAGCGAAGAGGCAAAACTCGAACTTGGACTTTTATAACACAATCATGCCGGGGAAAAAAATTTACTTCTCATCCGACTTTCATTTGGGAGCAAGATATATAGAGAATCCCATCGAATACGAACGTCGTATCGTTAGATGGCTCGACAGCATAAAACAAGATGCCGGAACGCTCTATTTATTGGGCGATATTCTGGACTACTGGTATGAATACCGGTATGTAGTCCCCAAAGGATTCACCCGTTTTTTCGGCAAACTGGCCGAGCTAAGCGACAACGGCATTGACATACACTGGTTTATCGGAAACCACGACATCTGGATTTTCGATTATCTACCTCATGAATTGGGCATTACGATACACGACGGAACCTTGATAACCGAAATCGGAGGAAAACGTTTCTTCCTCTCGCATGGAGATAACGTCGGAAAAAGACCCATGACATTTCGCTTCCTCAGAAAAATATTTCGAAACCGCTTCTGCCAATATCTTTACGCAGCCATACACCCCCGGTGGACCGTTGCTTTTGCATTGCGATGGTCGGCCCATAGTAGAAAAGCCGGAGATGACTACGCCGAATATCAAGGCGAGAAAAACGAGCACTTGGTATGCTTTGCCAAAGAATTTAGAGAAACGGATAAAATCGATTTTTTCATATTCGGTCATCGACATATCCTGCTCGATCTTGCACTCCCCCATCAGAGTCGCATCATTATTTTGGGGGATTGGATCAAGCATCCTTCCTATGCAGTTTTTGACGAGACAGGACTAAATCTGTTCGACTACATCGAGGAATAACAAGCAAAAAGTTACCGGCAAGTACGCATTTAATATTTTTTATACATTCGAAGCATTCAAATAAAATAGTGCAAAAGAAACTATTTATCAATAGTTTACCATATAAGAATCAAAAAAGTATTTATAAAAGCATATTGTATAACATATTATTTTGTTTGTTTATCTGCAAAAAAAGGTTGTCCTTTGTCTCAATAACCTAAAACAATCTTTTTTACCTTAAAAAAATTAATACCTATTGAAAACCTATAAAAAAGAGCTTTTGAGAAAAAGTTCTTTTTTGTTTTTATATCCACACAGTTTATCGCTACCTCATACAACCTATCTCTCGATGTGTAATTCCGTTTACGACATGCACTATTTTCTGTCCAATACGTTACGGAGAAATATATTTTATCGCTTAACCATTCCGAAACCCTACATTTCGATAAAAAAACGAAGATTTTAGTATCAATTTTTCAAAAACATTTCTATATTTGCAAAAAATAAAAATATAATATTATTATTTCATATAATTCTTTTCTAATTGTTTTAATTATGAAAAAATCTTACACTTTCACTTGGATTGGGATTGTAATATGTTTACTGGGACTGTCGCCGGTAAGTTACGCCCAAGCTATCGAAATCACCGATAGCACCCCATTTTTTGAAGATTTTAACGAAATCTCCTCTTCCGAAGAAAATTTTGGATTGAGCGGTTGGACTCTAAAATCGGGATATGCGACAGGAAGCACTGCGACCAAATGGTCAGTAAATACATCAAGTTCAAATGCATGTGATGGCTACTCATTAAAAGCCGATGATGCCAGAGCTACCTCAACGGCAATATTAGTGACCCCGAAACTGTCTTTTGCTTCTGGACGAACCGCTAAAATTTCATTCTTCATGAATCGAGATACAGGTACGCGCCAGCCCAATGAGGGATTTAAAATATACGTCAACTCCATAGGCGATATTTACAACTATGACGATGACAACAAAGTAATTATCAACGGAGACCAAACCGTTACGACTCTAAGTGAACCCATTCTTCACGCCAAAAGATACGCGGGCACTGAGATTACTAAAACCGGAATGTACGAAATGTCGGTCAACATTCCGTCCGAAATGGCCGGGCAAGAATTTTACGTTATCTTCGAAGCGATCCAAGAATATGGAAACGCCAATTATATCGACAATATCAAAATCGAATTGATATCGGAGCAACCCAAATTAATCAACGAAACGAAAAATATCGATCTGGGTATGGTGAAAGCCGGAGAATCGGCATCACAAGAATTTATACTTTCCAACGAGGGAATAAACACGTTGAATGCTACCCTTTCCGTAGAAAACGGCGAATCGTCGCCTTTTTCCGTTACTCCGACAACAACCGATATCGCTTTCAACGAACAAAAAACAATTACCGTTAACTTCTCGTCGGCAGAAGTAAATTCATTTACCGGGAAATTATACATCGACTCTAACGGAGGAAAAGACACGATTTCCCTATCGGCCGAGACCTATCCGGCAAACGCTTATTATGAAAACTTCGATGCATCAACCAAACTTCCAGTCGAATGGGTGGTAGCCTATAACGAAAAAGAAATAGAATACACCGTCAAGAATGTCGACGGGACAAACGTCCTTACCTCTACGGCATCCTATTCTTGGGGAACACCTTCAACAATAGACACTATATATTCTCCGGTAATAGAGAATAAAGTATCTTTCGATTTTAAGAAAAATTATTTATCTTCTACACTCGAAGCCTACATCGTAACAGCCGATGGTGAACAAACAGCCATAGACCTCGGAGAATTCAACACTAACTGGAATACGATAACGGTTGAAAACATTCCCGAAGGTTCGAGAATTGCATTCTTAATGTACAACGCCTATCTCGATAATTTCATAGGGTTCTCCCACCAAGAGATCGTAAAAGGCATACAACTCGTTAAAAATTCACTCAACCGCCCAAGCAGTAACTATACGCTATATGCAGGCCCCGACAAAGCCACTCAAAACACATTGCAATTTGCAGTTAAGAACATCGGGACTCAAACAGTCTCAGCCGACAGCTATAATTTCACGACCCAATTAGTGAACGAGAACAATGCCGTAGCCGAAGGCGTCTCCTACAAAACTTACATCATTAACGGAGAAGACACAACCTTATACGAAGACAATGTTATCCCCGGGCCTGAAATAGCCGCAGGCGCAGAAACTACAATCAAGGGTTATCTGCTCATTAGCAGCAATGACGAAAAAAGCAAACTATCGTTCAATGTAAAAGTAAACAACGTCGAAAATACACATTTCACCCAAGTAAAAACAGGCGATAATATAACTATCAAGCCCAATAAGGGGGATGCCTCCTTATCGGCTATAAACTTTGGATTGGCAAACAAAGCGACGACATTGGATTATGTAATCAAAAACAACAGTAACAACGGAGCATTGACCGTATCGAAAATCACAGTGCCATCGGGGTCAGCATTCTCGGTAAATGCAGCACTGCCATTGGTTATACCCAGTAGCAAATCCGATACGATCCAAATCACTTTCAATGCCGAACCGGGTATATATAACGATAATATCACGGTAGAACATGACGGTATAGGCAATACGGAATTTACCGCCTCCGGTACAATGCTATCGGCTACGGCTTTATTAGAATCGTTCGAAGGCGAAACCTTCCCACCAATCCTTTGGGATATGAAACAAGGACTTTGGGAAAGAAATACGACGACTAAACATCATGGTGAAACCAGCATTGTCAATACAGAATCCACAGTCGATACGATCATCACCCCCTTGCTCCATCTCTCGGCAGGAGACTCTATTGCATTCTCTGTAAGAGCGACCTCATCTTCTGGATATAACACTGATATTCTATATTCCGCAGACGGAAAGACATGGAATCTGTTAAAATCTTTCGCCATTTATGGCGATTATTGGAGTGACTGGACTGAAATGGCGGCTTATATGCCCGAAGACTTTACCGAAGGTGATTATTATATCGGATTCGCCAGCAAAAAGACTTATATCGACTTGGTTTACGGCCCACAAATTGTTTATCAAGAGCACCGCATCGACATTAAAGGATTTACCGGAGAGAACAAAGGTATGGTAAACTACACTCAAAACTTTACCATCGACGTGGCTTGCTTGGGCACAGCCGGAGAAACAGCCGAAAGCTATTCGATTGCCTTGATGAACGGCGAAGAAAACATCGGCAACTACACAGTAGAACCTATGATATTAGGCGACATGAAAAGCTACACTTGTTCGTGGACCCCGAGAGCCGCCGGCGAAGCATCGATCTATGCACTGCTTACACTCGACGATGTAGTGACCTCGACCGACACGATTACGGTATCTGTTGCCGAGGAAAGCCTGATTTCTACCGTTATGATAGGCGATTTATCGACAACGGCCCCCTCTCCCAACTACAAGCACTACCTCTATGAAACACTTTACACTCCGGAAGATCTTGTAGGATTGCAAGCAGGCGACGTGATCGAAACGGTAAATATCCCCTATTACGCCACAGATGCAGCCGTAAAAGGATATCGAATAAATATCTGGATAGGCAATACCGAAAAAACGGCTCTCACTACCGACAAAATGAGCGAAGCGGACATAACAGGATTGAGCCATATCGGAGCGAACTTGCGATACGAAGCGGGAGGAAGTAAAGAATCGCCCCTATATTTCGAAATGAGACCCGAAACCCCGATCACTTACAATGGTGGAAACCTTAGCCTCATTGTCTCCGTAGACTCCACATCCTACAAATCGGGTGTCTACTTCTTCACTCAAAAGACCTCCACCAAATCGATGAAGACTTATAGCATAGACGGTAATACCAGTGCCGATTATATGGATACTTGGATAAATGGCGGATATATCCCGAAAGTGGCCGAAAATATCATGGTGATGGAACTGGGATTGGCAACCGAAGCGCCAGTCGTACACGGCATTGTAACCCGGAAAGATAACCAAGCCCCGATAGAGGGTGCAACGGTAACCATGCAATCGGGCGAAGTCATTTATACCGCTACCACCGACGAAACGGGAGCTTACAGCATTTCCGTAATGCAACCGGGAAAAGAATATGAAATGACGGTTAGCAAAGACAACTACACAGGTGTGGACGGTGTGCTCGTGACAGTAAACGAAGATACCGAACAGAATTTCGAATTAACGATTATCAGTGGAATAGATCATACGACAGAAAATGCGACGAAAATATTCACCGACCGCACGGGAAACATTCATGTCGTAGCCGATGCCGTTATCGAAACAATAAAAGTATACTCGACGAGCGGAAGCCTCTGCACAACCGAAACCCCGGCAAGTGAATCGGCCGTTATAAATGCCGGTGATCTGAAAGGTATTTATGTGGTAGAAGTCCAAACAGCAGGCAGTGTGAAACGCGCGAAAGTAAGGCTATAACATCGACTTGAATCACATAGCGACAGGCGGAAGAACTCTGGTTCTTCCGCCTGTCTTTTTCCTTCCCCTTTTCCCTTCATTCCCCCTCGAAACCGCCCTTCGCTCTGTACGCACAAGAGAGAATATTTCTCCATACAGAAATAAATCCTTATATTTGTAGAATATAGGAGGCGGTTCGACATAGTCAAATCGGAAATGTGATTTCCGTTTGCCTTTGCACTCACCTTTCGCTATATTTGCCTTACGGGTGGAAACAGGCTGCGCTTCGGCACAACCGAATAAATTTGTTTCTGCTCTCGCTTTGTACTATTTTTGTAATCATAGGAAAAGAAGCCATCGATGAAACGATATGCGATCATAGTAGCCGGAGGAAAAGGAACTCGTATGGGAAACGACATTCCCAAACAATTCATCGAAATAGCCGGCAAACCGATATTAGCCCATACGATAGAAAATTTCTACCGATTCGATCCGAATATCGATTTAATAATCGTACTTCCTCAAAACCAACAAGAATATTGGAAACGGCTATGCGCAGTTCACCGAATCACAATTCCCCATCTTGTTGTCAAGGGGGGAGAAACACGTTTTCATTCGGTTCTTAACGGACTATCTCTTATCCCGGACGAAGGGATTGTCGCTATCCACGACGGAGTACGCCCGCTCACGGCTCATCGCGTAATAGAAAATTGTTTTCATGTCGCAGAAGAAAAAGGCGGAGCCATACCCGTTCTTCCTCTAACCGATTCATTAAGACAAATATTTCCCGACAAATCCAGCAAGGCCGTCGACCGCACGGCATTCGTGGCGGTACAAACTCCGCAGACATTCCGGGTCGAAGAAATAAAAAAAGCATACAAGCTCCCTTATAACGACACTTTCACCGACGATGCCTCGGTGTACGAGGCTGCCGGATACATTCCCGAATTGGTCGAAGGGAATCGGGAAAACTTGAAAATAACTCTGCCGGTCGACTTGGCAATCGCCGAAATAGGATTGAAGGAATGACAGATTTAGCCGGTTTAAATATCAAATACCTTCCCGGAGTCGGCCCTAAACGCGCCGAACTCCTGAACAAAGAATTAGAGATATTCACCTATCTCGACCTGCTGCACTATTATCCGTATAAATACATCGACCGAAGCAAGACCTACAAAATAAACGAAATCGACGGTTCGATGCCTTATATTCAGCTACGAGGTAAAATCGTTTCATACACCACTCACGGAGAAGGGGCACGCCGGCGGCTCACCGCTCTGTTCTCCGACGGTTCGGGAGTCATAGAGCTCGTTTGGTTCAAAGGAATACGCTATATCACCGACCGTTACAAACCGGGAACGGAATATACGCTTTTCGGGAAACCCACTCTTTTCAACGGGAAATTCAACATCGCCCACCCCGAGCTCGACCCGATAGACGATCGCATAGACAACACGACCGGACTACAAGGATACTATACCACGACCGAAAAAATGAAAAATGCTTTCCTCAACTCGAAAGCCATACAGAAAATGGTATATACCCTTCTCTCCGGAATACAAAACCCACTGCCCGAAACATTGCCCCTTCCCATTATCTCGCGAATGCAACTCATGAGTTCGACCGATGCCCTACGCAACATTCACTTTCCGGTGACGATAGGCCACCTGAGGCGGGCAGAATTCAGACTCAAATTCGAAGAGTTATTCTATCTGCAATTACACATTCTACGATATACCCGGTTACGGAACCTGAAATTGGGAGGATTCCGTTTCGACCATATCGGGAATTATTTCAACGACTTTTATCATCAAGTGCTGCCCTTCGAACTCACCCAAGCTCAAAAACGAGTCATCAAGGAGATTCGAGCCGATATGGGCAGCGGCAGACAAATGAACAGACTGTTACAGGGAGATGTAGGCAGTGGAAAAACACTGGTCGCACTCATGAGTATGCTCATCGCCGTAGACAACGGTTATCAAGCCTGTCTAATGGCTCCCACCGAAATATTGGCCACCCAGCATTACGAAGGGCTGAAAAAGATGGTGGAGCCGTTAGGACTACGTATTGAACTACTCACGGGGTCAGTATCTAAAAAACGAAGAGCTCCCATTTTAGAAGGGCTCCTCACCGGAGAAATAAACCTGCTGATAGGAACCCACGCCCTTCTGGAAGACTCGGTAAATTTTGCGAATCTGGGTTTTGTCGTCATCGATGAGCAACATCGGTTCGGGGTAGAGCAACGGGCTCGGCTTTGGAGAAAAAATAAAATTCCGCCACACATTTTGGTCATGACTGCCACCCCCATTCCCCGGACTTTGGCCATGACTGTTTATGGCGATCTCGACGTATCGGTCATCGACCAACTGCCCCCCGGACGCAAACCCATACAAACACTCCTTCAATACGATAACAAAAGAGCCCAGCTATACGCTTCTTTGCGCAAGCAACTACAAATCGGGAGACAAGCCTATATCGTGTATCCGCTCATACAGGAAAGCGAGAAAAGCGACTTGAAAAATTTAGAAGAAGGATATGAACACATTCGGGAAATTTTCCCCGAATATCAAGTGTGCATGGTACATGGAAAAATGAAAGCGGCCGAAAAGGAAACCGAGATGCAAAAATTCGTATCGGGAGAAGCCCGCATTATGGTGGCGACTACGGTCATAGAAGTCGGGGTGAACGTACCCAATGCATCGGTCATGATCATCGAAAACGCCGAACGTTTCGGTCTGGCTCAGCTACACCAGCTCAGAGGGCGTGTAGGTCGTGGCGCCGAACAATCGTATTGTATTCTGATGACATCTTATAAAATCAACCAAGACACCCGAAAAAGGCTCGAAATCATGGCAGAAACCAATGACGGGTTTCGCATTGCCGAAGCCGACATGCAAATGAGGGGACCGGGGGATATGGAAGGGACTCAGCAAAGCGGAATTGCATTCAATTTACAAATCGCCAACTTGGCAAAAGATGCACAAATATTGCAAGTAGCTCGCGATGAAGCCGGTAAACTATTAGATTCCGATGAACTGTTAGAACGACCCGAAAACCAAATCGTACGAAAAGAACTAAACCGTATTTTCGAAAAACAAAAAAACTGGGGATTAATCAGTTAAATAAAGAGTTTTTACTATTTTATGTTGTAAAACATGTTTATACATAAGCGCATATAAATCAATATTTTATATAGAAAATACAAACGAATCGGCTTACTGGATACCTAAATTTTGTTAATCAACCAGAACACATTCCTCCAAAATTCATTATCTTTGAAAAGTGTGTGCAAAAATATACGCATCTTTCTTTGGTGGGCTTAATAAAAAGGCTACTTCGACTATTTATTTTAGGACGCGGCTTATGCCAGAATTAGATAAATAAAATGTATTTCGGAAAAACAAAACATTACATTCTACCTCTCCTGCTTGCTTTCTCGCTAGGTAACTTAAATGCCCAGCACAATAGGAATCTCTCCACTCACCTACACTCCAAACAACACCAAAACCTCATCGCAGGGCAACAAAATATACACAAAGAAATAAACTTGGTCGATTCCATCGCCCTACTCGAAATGCTCGAAGAAGAGGAAGAGGAGTTTCCCGGTATCGATATTTATGGAGAAAACTGGGATCAAACATGGGTAAACCCATACAAAGTCCCGATAGACAAATTGCCCGAATCCGCTACCATCGATGTTTCGGAATATTGTATGCCCATCATTGGTCATGTTACATCGAACTACGGTTGGCGACGCAGACGCATGCACAGAGGAGTGGATTTGTCGCTTCATATCGGAGATACGATACGTGCGGCTTTCTCCGGGAAAGTGAGATTAACACGATATGAACGCAGAGGATACGGATACTACGTAATCATTCGTCATGGCAACGGCCTCGAAACCATATATGGCCATCTCTCCAAATTCTTGGTTAAGCCCGATCAAATCGTAAAGGTGGGAGAACCCATTGCTTTGGGAGGTAACACGGGACGCTCCACGGGTCCTCATTTGCACTTCGAAACACGCTATTTGGGAATGGACATCAATCCCAATAAGATTTTCGACTTTGTAAATCAAGTGCCTCATACCGACCAATATACTTTCAATCCGAAAGAATTAGCCAGCAGCTTGGGATACGGCAGATACAAGGGCAGTAACAACGGAGCGAAATACGTATCCTATCGAGTTAGAAAAGGAGATTCGCTATCAAGGATAGCCAATAAATACGGTGTCTCGATCAGTCATCTGTGCAAGCTCAACGGGATTAAACGAAACGGAGTATTGCGCGAAGGCAAAATCTTACGAATAAAATAAATCAAATACGAAAAGAAATAATTTCATTTCCACTAAAACAAATTGCTTCTTTCTATAAAAGGCATTAACCCTTCGGTTAATGCCTTTTTAATACATTCGACTCGGCTGCCGAGGGCTTTGCCAGAAATTTCGATTCAGTAGAAAATTCGTGAGGTAGGCTTGAATCTTAGCGACGGCTCTCTTATCTACAACCACATTCCCATCTTTTCGGAGAGTGGTTAAAAAGTAGCCAAATAGATTTTTGATAAAATTCAACCTCCCCCTCTGTGTTTTGCACTGCAAAATATAGGGGGAGTGCCCGCAGGGCGAGGGGGTTAAATTCTACAATCAAAAAATCCTATACCCCAAAAACAATGACAGCCTTTTCAATCTCTGCGCAAAAATTACCGTTCCTTCGGCAAACCCCTACATCGCAGCAAGAAAAGTGCAAAGAACCGATACCTCCAAAAATATAAGAAGCTGTTTTAAATTTATTCCGAGACAGATTGAGGCC
>UMIH01021327.1_pt1 | contig 11037 bp, 8 predicted proteins | sample 1965771 | NCBI WGS metagenome assembly UMIH01 (sample SAMEA4836120, study PRJEB28245) | human gut metagenome | biome: gut microbiome; material: fecal sample | place: Denmark | collected 2008
GTTTGATCATTGGGATAGTCGCGGCGGCTCTGCTTGCGCCGGTGGTGCTATGCGTGATTGGGGCAATTCCGGTTCCTGCTGCTATCCACAATATATTCGTGCCGCAGACGATTCCAGAGGCATTGCAGGAATATGAGGAAGCCGGTACGCTGGAAAAACTTTATGAAAACGGAATCTTAAGCGGATACAGGGTTGAGACCCACGGAGAAAATGGAGAACTTGATTCTGTGCAGGTATTTGATACAGCAGGAAACTGTGTACGGAATGAACTTTACAACTCAGATGGTACGCTTCTGGGGTATGTCCTGTACGAATACGATTCAGATGGAAACAGGACGAAAGATGAATACTACGATTCGGACGGCATTCTTCAATACTATACCCAGAATCAATACGATTCGAGCGAAAAACTGCTCAGGGAGGAAAATTACGATTCGAATAACTCTCTTCAAAGTTATGTGCTTTACGAATATGATTCGAATGGCAATTGCACTATGGAGGATGTGTACAATTCAGGTAGCCCGCATCAAACGTGTGTGTATGCGTACAACGAGAATGGAGAAAAAGTGATGCTCCAATTCTATGAAGATGATAAATTGCTGTACTATGTGGATTTGAATGATGCTGGCGAGTGGGAATATCATGTTGTCGGCGATACGCCGGAAGAGTAGCAAAAAGAAACGGAGAACAAACTATGTCTACATATGAGATCGGCTCCATTGTGTTTGACAAATGGAAAATCTGCCGGGAGCTAGGGCAGGGGAGCTATGGGACGGTCTATGAGATCCAGCGGGAGGACTTCGGCGGCGTTTACAAAGCCGCGCTGAAGGTCATTACCGTCCCGCAGAGCGGGAAAGAATTGCAGAGCGTGCTGGACGAGGGCATGACGCCGCCGCAGGCAAAGCAGTATTTTTATAGCGTCGTGGAGGACATCGGCCGCGAGTGCGCCATCATGTCGCGCCTCAAGGGCACTGGCAACATTGTCAGCTATGAGGATCACGCCGTCCTCCGGCACCCCGACGGCATCGGCTGGGACATTCTCATCCGCATGGAGCTGCTGCACCCGCTGCTGCCGTATGTCTATCAGCACCCGATGGCGCGGCGGGACATTATCAGGCTCGGCATCGATATCTGCAAGGCGCTGGAGCTGTGCCAGCGGTACAATATCATCCACCGCGACATCAAGCCGGAAAACATTTTTATTTCCGACAACGGGGATTATAAGCTCGGCGATTTCGGCATCGCGCGGACGATCGAACGCACGACCTCCGGCCTGTCCAAGAAGGGCACGTATAGTTACATGGCCCCGGAGGTCTACATTGGAAAGAAATATGGCTTCAGCGTCGACACGTATTCGCTCGGACTGGTGCTGTACCGGATGCTGAACAAGAATCGCGGCCCGTTCCTCCCGCAGCCGCCGGAGGCAATTACCTATGACAACCGTGAGCAGGCGCTGGCCAGACGCGTGTCCGGCGAACCGCTGCCAAGACCATTTTACGGCGAAGGCCGCCTCGGCGAGATCGTCCTGAAGGCCTGTGCGTTTGACCCGAAGGACCGCTATTCCAGCCCCCAGCAGCTGCGTCAGGAGCTGGAAGCGATCTCCTACGAGGCGCAGGATGCGGCGCTCATCTACCCGAACGGCGACGAGCTGCAGATCGACCCGAGCCGCTACGCGTCGGGGAAGTCCTCCGGCGCGGCGGGAACTGCGGGCAAAACGAATGCGGTGTTTTCTGACCGGCCGCAGCGCACATCCGGCACAAACAGAACGCAGGGCGTCTTCGACGCCTCCGGCGGGGGAGTCCGGCTCCCGTGCGGAAGGAAAAAAAGAAAGCCCACCGGGGGCTTGTCTGGGTGCTGGTGCTTGTCGCCGGTGCGGCGATCGCGGCGGGCAGTCTGCTGCTTTTGCACACGCGGCAGGAAAAGCAGGCGCAGCTTGCCGCCGCGCAGCAGGCACAGGTACAGGAGCAGCAGAATCAGTACGAGGCTCTGATGGAGCAGGGAACGCAGCTATGCGAAACGGACCCGGAGCAGGCGCTGGGATGCTTCGAGCAGGCGCAGGCGCTCTACCCGGAGGAGTCTGCACCTTATATTTCCTACGCCTACGCGCTCTACTGCGCGCAGGACTATGAACGCTGCATTTCCTATATCGAGGACGAGCTGGGGCTTGGAAAGGCCTACGATATCGAGGCGCAGAGCCAGCTGAGCGAAATTCTGGGCGCGGCGTATTTTGAATGCGATGACTATGCCGCCGCGGCCTCGTTCTTCCGGCTGAGCACCGCCGGAGGCGATATCACCGTCAATGCCCAGCGCGATTACGCGGTTTCCCTCGGACGGCTGGGCGATATCGATGCGGCGGGCGAGATCCTGTCGCAGATGTACGCGGCAGGCGCAAGCGGCGACGTGACTGACTACGTACAGGCGGAGATCGACTACGCGAAAAAGGAATATTTGGACGCGGAAAGCGGCTTTCAGGCGGTGCTGAATCAGACGCAGGATATCGCGCTGCAAAAGCGGGCGCTGCGCTCCTTGGCGGAGGTCTACCGCGATTGCGCGGCGCTGGTCCGGACGGGAAGCTCCCCGATCGGAAACCCCGCGACAAAGGCCGTCGAGGTTCTGGCGAACGGGATCGAAACCTACGGCCTGCGCTATGACTCGACGATCTGGGAGATGCTGGCGCTGGCCTATTTCGAGGCGTACCACACCGACCCCTCCGTTCCGCAGAGCTACCTGCGCAAGGCCGGGGAGTGCTTCAACCGCGTGCTGGAGCTTGGCGTGACGAAAAGCTATCTCTACAGCAACCTGTATACGATCTATTATGAATTACAGGAATACGATCTGGCGGAGCAGACGCTGGACGCCTATGCCGCGCAGTATCCGAAGGATTATGAACCCTACGCGTTCCGCGCCATGCTGTATATCACGCTGGAAAACCGGAAGGAACAGTCCGCGCGCGACTATTCCGCCGCCGTCGAGGCCTACGAGACAGCCGGGCAGCTGCTGCGCAGCGACGACGACGCGACATACTATCAGCAGCTGCAAAGTCTGATCCAGCAGCTGCAGAAGGAAGGATGGATCAACGGATGAAATACAGCTATGCCGCCGTCTGCGCGACAGGGCGGGTGCGAACGGAAAATCAGGATCGGATCTATCTGAACGGCACGATCTGCGGCGGCGGGTACGCGCAGACGGACGGAACCGGGAGAAAGCAGGGCCTCTTCGCCGTGGCAGACGGAATGGGCGGGCAGGCGCAGGGGGCGCAGGCCGCGCAGGCCGCGCTGGAGGCGCTTCCGCCGAAAAAATGCTGGTCTCCGGAGGCGGTTTTGCAGGCGTATGACGCGGGAAACCGCGCCATCTGCGACCAGATCGGGAAAATCGGAAAGCGCTCCGGCGCGACACTGACGACGCTGCTTCTCGCAGACGGCGAGGCGTATGCCGCCAATATCGGCGACAGCCGGTGCTATCTGTACCGGGACGGCTGCCTGTCGCGGCTGAGCGAGGACCATACGGCGGTGCAGCGCCTGATCGCGCTCGGCATCATCGAGCCTGCGGAGGCGAAAACCCATCCGGAGCGCCACCGGCTGACGCAGCACCTCGGAATTTTCCCGGACGAGCTGATCATACAGCCGCATACGGTCCAGCTTCCCGTGAGGCCCGGCGACCGCTTCCTGCTCTGCAGCGACGGACTGACCGATATGCTGGAGGAGGAAGACCTCAGCGCGCTCCTGCGCAGTCAGACAGCAGCGCCGGCCTGCGCCGCCGCACTGTACCAGCTGGCGATGCAGCGCGGCGGGAAGGACAATATTTCCGTGCTTCTCGTGGGGATCGACCGCTGAAGCTGCCCAAAACGCACAGAACGCCGCGCCCGGCCGGGCGCGGCGTTTATGCGCTTATATCAGGAAAAACTCCAGTACCAGCACGACCGCGCAGCAGCCGACGGCGACCTGAAGCAGATTTGCGCCGAGCCATGCGGCGGCGATGCCCAGCACCAGCGCGGCGAGGCCCGCGATGGGGGAGCTTGTGGCGTTTACAATGGACGGGAAGGTCATGACGGCCAGCGTCACATACGGCACGTAGAACAAAAACGAGCGCAAGAAGCGGCTTTTGATGGGCCTGCGGATGAGCGTCAGCGGCAGCTCCCGGATGAGGAACGACACGGCGGCGCAGACCAGAATATACAGATAAATTTTACCGTTCATCCTGACTTCCCTCCTTCTGCTCCGGCGCGTCCTTCACCGGGAAGAGCAGCGCCGCTGCCGACGCAATTAAAATCGTCAGCAAAATCGTCCGCGTGCCCTCGGACAGCGTCTTGACGTATGGCAGAACGGTGCACAGCCAGCTTGCCGCGAAGCTCACCGCCACACAGCCGAGCACGACCGGGTTTTTCTTCGACGGCGGAATGATGATCGCCAAAAACATCCCGAACAGCGCGACGGAAAGCGCGCTGACCAGACGCGCGGGCAGGATGCTCCCGGCCGTGACGCCCAGCGCCGTGCCGATGGCCCAGCCGGGGATGGCAGGCAGGAACGCGCCGTAGGAATAGAACGGGTCGAGATAACCGGGCCGCGCAATGGCGATGCCGAACAGCTCGTCCGTCACGTCGTAGCCGACGAGCAGCCGGTGGTACAGCGGCGTATCGGGCGAAAATTTCTGGCTGAGCGAGCAGCTCATGAGCAGGTAACGCGCGTTGGTAATGAGCGTGATGAGCGCCATTTCCAGAAAGCCGCTGTCCGCGGCAATGACCGTGAAGGCTGCGTATTCGCCCGCGGAGGCATTATTGAGCAGGCTGATGAGAAAGCCCTGAAACGCGTTCAGCCCGGCGTTCCGGGCCGCGATGCCGAGAGAAAACGCCACGGCCAGATACCCAAGCCCAATGGGAACGCCGTCGCGGACACCGGCAAGAAACACCCTGCGCCGCTCGGCGCGCTGTGCGCAATCCATAGGAAAAACCTCTTTTCTGCCCGGTTCAGATACCGGAAGATTTACTTTTAGCACAGCTTTTCCCGCTTGTCAAGCGCCGACGGCATTTTGACGAAAGCGTGGGAATATGCGCCGTGCCGTTTGCAATCTGTCCGTTTCTGAACGGCAAATGTACGCAAATCGCGCGCATAGCCTTGACTTTCCAGCCCAAGTCTGCTATAACTTCAAAGTAGCAATTTAAAGCATTTGCCTATTAAAACGAAAAACGGAAAGAGAGACTCAAATGGAAAGAGAACGCTTGGGTTCCCGGCTGGGCTTTATCCTGCTGTCGGCAGGCTGCGCCATCGGCTGCGGAAACGTATGGAAATTCCCGTGGATGTGCGGCCAGTACGGCGGAGGCGGCTTCGTCCTCATCTATATCCTCTGCCTGCTGCTTCTGGGCCTGCCGGTCATGACGATGGAGTTCGCCGTGGGCCGTGCGGCGCAGGCCAGCCCCATCCACATGTATCAGAAGCTTGAACGCAAGGGTCAGAAGTGGCACCTCCACGGCTATGTCGCTTTCTTCGGCAACATCGCGCTCATGGCGTTCTATACCGTCGTCACCGGCTGGATCATCTATTACTTCGTCAGATTCCTGACCGGCCGGACGGAAGATCTCGGCTTCGTCGCCATGATCACAAACCCCGGCGTCAACGTGACGTATCTGGCCGTGACGGTCATTGTGGCCTTCGGCATTCTGTGCTTTAATCTCCAGGGCGGTCTGGAGCGCATCACGAAGTATATGATGACGCTTCTGATGGTGCTGATGGTCGTGCTGGCGGTCCACAGCGCAACGCTCTCCGGCGCGGCAGAGGGTCTGAAATTCTATCTCGTCCCCGATTTCTCCAAGATCACCGGCACGGTCATCGTCGGCGCGATGAATCAGGCGTTCTTCACGCTGTCCGTCGGCATGGGATCCATGGCGATCTTCGGCAGCTATATCGGAAAAGAGCAGTCGCTGCTCGGCGAATCGGCGAACGTCATCGTGCTCGATACGTTTGTCGCCATCGTCGCGGGCCTCATTATGTTCCCGGCCTGCTATACCTACGGGCTGGAGGTCAACGCTGGCCCGAGCCTGCTGTTCGACACCATGGCTACCGTCTTCAACCACATGGCGGGCGGCCGCTGGTGGGGCTCGCTGTTCTTCCTGTTCATGGTCTTCGCCGCCATGTCCACGGTTCTGGCTGTCTGCGAGAACATTCTCGCCATGGTGCGCGAAATGACCGGCTGGAAGCGGCCTCTTGGCTGTCTGGTCTGCGGTGCGGGCGTGTTCGTGCTTGCCCTGACCACGGCGCTGGGCTACAGCGTGTTCAAGTTCCAGCCGTTTGCGGACGGCAGCGCATGGCTCGATTTCTGGGACTTCCTCGTCTCCAACAACATCCTGCCGCTCGGCTCGCTCGTCTTCGCGCTCTACTGCTGCAATAAATTCGGCTGGGGCTGGGACAATTTCCTCGCCGAGGCCAACGCGGGCAAGGGCTGGAAGGTCAAGGCCTGGATGAAGCCCATCTTCCGCTATCTCGTCCCGGCCGCGATCATCTTCATCTATATTTACGGCATGGTCACCTTCGGGTGGAAATAAACCCGAACGCAAACAGCGCCGGAGAGGGCAGAAGCCTTCTCCGGCGCTTGATTTTGCCGGGCGCATCCTGCATAATAGAGGACAGAACAGACAAAGCAGGAGGCTGCATATGGAAAAACAAATCGAACGGCAGTGCCGGGCGAACGCCGTGTTTACGGACGAGGCGTATCTGAAAACAAGATATATCTGCCGCGAGGACGGAACGTATACCATCCGCGTCGGACGCGGGGAGCGCCGGGACGTGCTGGCCTGCAAGGAGCTTTACGGCAAGGCGGTCAAAACGGCGCTGGAGCTGGACTGCACCGCCTGCGCCTTTGACCTCGGCCCCGCGTCAGAGCTTGGGCAGAACGGCCTTTTTGCTGCGGCAGAGGGCGTCTGCGGCGGCGCGTACCGGAAAAAATTCGCGCTGTCTGGCCGCTGGGAGCCGGAGCTGGCGTGCAGCTTTCCCGGCGCGGACGCAGAAGGCGAGCAGGTGCAGAAGGCATGGCAGCTGGCGCGGTCGATCATGGAAACGCGTGATCTGGTGAACTGCCCGGCGAATCTGCTCAGACCCGAGATGCTGGCGCAAAAGCTGAAGGACATGGCGGATGGTCTGCCAATTGAGGCAGAGCTCTATGACCGGCAGGCGCTGGAGCGGCTCGGCCTGCGGGGACTTCTGACCGTTGGCGACAGCAGTGCATACGCCCCGGCGATGGTCGTGCTGCGCTATACCGGCGCACCGGACTGCGGCAGGCGGCTCGGTCTTGTCGGCAAGGGCGTGACGGTGGATACAGGCGGCTACTGCCTGAAGCCTGCTTCGTCGATGGCGGGGATCAAGGGCGATATGGCGGGCGGAGCGGCGGCTGCCGCAGCGCTGCGGGCGCTGGCGGCGAACGGCGTGCCGGTCAATGTCACGGTCGTCGTGCCGGTCTGCGAGAACCGGATCTCCGATTCGAGCATGGTTCCGGGCGATGTCATCACCAGCTTTTCCGGCAAAACGATCGAAATTCTGAATTCGGACGCGGAGGGGCGGCTGATCCTCGCCGACGGCCTTGCGTGGGCCGCAGAGCGGGAGGGCTGCACGCATCTTGTGGATATTGCCACGCTGACCGGCGCGATCTGTGCAATGCTGGGCTTTGTGACGACCGGCGTGATGGCGAGCGATAACGGCTTTTACGATTGCCTCTTGTGCGCGGCGGAGCGCTCCGGCGAGAAATTCTGGCGGATGCCGGACGACGCGGAATACGAGACGCTGATCGAGAGCGACTATGCCGATGTCCGCAACACCAGCAAGGACGGCTGCGGCGCGATCACGGCGGGCCTGTTCCTGAAAAAATTCACGGCGGGACGTCCCTGGCTGCATCTGGACATCGCCGGGACGGCGGACAACACGGGCATTGTCTGGCAGCATCAGGTCCCCGGCGCGACCGGCACCGCCGTGAGTACGCTCTATCATCTGGCACAAATTCTGTTTGAAACATCTGAGGAGGAACCTGCATGAACACACCCCTGATCGAAGCCTGCGTAGATTCCTACGCCTCCTGCCGGGCGGCGTATCGCGGCGGCGCGGACCGTCTGGAGCTGTGCGCGCATCTTGTTATCGGCGGCACCACGCCGTCCACGGCGCTGTTCCGGCAGGTGCAGCGCGATATCCCAGTCAAGACCAATATCCTGATCCGCCCGCGCTTCGGAGATTTTCTTTACAGCAAAGAAGAGCTGGAGCAGATGTGCGAGGAGATCCGGACGTACCGTGAGCTTGGCGCGAACGGCGTTGTGATCGGCGCGCTGACGCCGGACGGCGATCTGGATCTGGACGCAATGCGGCGGCTGATGAACTGCGCGGGCAATATGGACGTGACGCTGCACCGCGCGTTCGATATGACGCGCGACCCGTTTGCGGCCATGGAGGACGCCATCCGTCTGGGCTGTAAGACGATCCTCACCTCCGGGCAGCAGAAGGATCCGCTGACCGGTGCGGAGCTGCTGCGGGAGCTTTTTGAAAAAGCGGACGACAGGATCGATATCATGGCGGGCTGCGGCGTAAAAAAATGGAACATTCAGGAGATCCACGACAAAACCGGCATCGTGGTCTTCCACACGACCGGCCGCAAGGGCGTGCTGGACAGCGGAATGCGCTACCGGAAGCAGACTGTGGCGATGGGCCTGCCGTCGCTTTCGGAGTATGAGCTCTGGCAGACGGACGAGGAGGAATTCCGCGCCTGCGCACAGATCGTCCACAGTCTTGCGGCGGGAGCGGGACAATGAGACTGTCAGACGGCGAACAGCAGCGGATGGAGCAGCGCCTCGCGCTTCGCTTCGCGGCAATAGGCAACGGGGCGCAAAGCTGGCTGGAGCGGCAGCTTTCGGAGCTTTCGCCGGACTGTGCGCTGCTGACCAGATGGTGCTATTCCGCAAGCCCCGTCAGCGACTGGGCCAATTATGAATTTTCCCTGTTCCGCGCCTGCGCGGAGCACGCGCTGCGCCTGCGGGAGCAGTCGCCCCTCGCGCGGGAACTGCCGGAGCCGTTGTTTCTGAATTACGTGCTCCATCCGCGCGTAAACGAGGAGGAGCTTTGCGACTGCCGAGGCTTTTTCTACGCGCAGATTCGGGGGCGGATCGAAGGGCTTTCCGCGCGCGAGGCCATTCTGGCGATCAATGAATGGAACGCGGAGCAGGTCTGCTACCGCGCGACGGACGAGCGGACGATCAGCGCCCTCGGTGCATGGCGCTCCGGCTTTGGCCGCTGCGGGGAAGAATCCACGTTCGCGGTCAACGTGCTGCGCGCAGCCGGGATCCCGGCCCGGCAGGTCTATACGCCGCGCTGGGCGCACTGCGACGACAATCACGCGTGGGTCGAGGCGTACTGCGGCGGCGCGTGGCACTTTTTCGGCGCGTGTGAGCCGGAGGAAGCGCTGGATCGCGGCTGGTTCACCGGCGCGGCGAGCCGCGCTCTGCTCGTGCACAGCCGCTGCTTTGGAACGCCTGCGGCGGACGAGGAGATCATTTCGGTCGACGGCGCGGTGACGTTCCTGAACCAGACTGCCCGCTATGCGCCCGTGCGCCTGCTGGCAGTGCGGGTGCGGGAGAAGGATGGGCGGCCCGCCGCCGGTGCGGAGGTCACGTTCGGCATTCTCAACGCGTCGGAGGTCTTTCCGGCTGCGGTCATTCGGACGGATGAGGACGGAATGGCGCGGCTGCGCTGCGGATACGGCGATCTGATCGTGCAGGCCCGGAAAAACGGCCTCTGCCGCGAGACGCTCTGCCCGGCCTCACAGGAGGAGCCGCTGGAGCTGACACTGGCAGAGCCGGAAGCACCCGCCGGGCGCTGGACGAGCTTTACACTCCATGCGCCGAAGGAGCGCCTGCCTGAGAGAAGTGCCCCAACGCCCGCACAGCGGGCGGCAGCGACGGAAAAGCAGGCTGCGGCAGATGAAAAGCGCCGCCTCCGGCTGGAAGCGGCGTATGACGCGGCGCGGATACGTGCGCTGCGGGAGCGGTTCGGGTACGGTGCGCAGGCGGAGGCGATTTTGCGCGCAGCCTGCGGGAACTTTGCAGCGCTGGCAGAGCTGCTGGAGGATCCGGCGTATCCCGCGCCGCGGAAGCTTGCGCTTTTGCAGACGCTGGGGGAGAAGGACCTGCGCGATGTCCGGCCCGCCGTTCTGCGCGAGGCGCTGGACGCGGGCGGCGGCGTTTCGCCGTCGGATGAATTTTCCATGCAATATCTTCTCTGCCCGCGCATCGGGACAGAACCGCTGTCCTGCTGGCGAAGGACGCTGGCGGACAGCTTCCCGGAGGCGCGGAAGCGGGAATTTCGCGAAGCGCCGGACGCGCTCTGGCGCTGGATCCGGGAATCGATCCGGCAGGCGCCGCAGACGGAATACCGGCAGCTCGTGACGCTGCCCGCCGGGGCAATGCGCCTGCGCTGCGCGGATCTGCCGTCCCAGCGGCTGTTGTTCGTCGCGGTCTGCCGCACGCTCGGCATCCCGGCGCGGCTGAACCCTGCCGGCGGCGCGGCGGAGTATGCGCTTGACGGGCAGTTTTTCTCGCCGGAGGCTGGCCGGACGGCCAACGCGCGATTGCAGCTTCAGAAGCAGCCGGGCGAGACGTGGCAGCCGGGGGCGGATTTCGGCCTCTCGGCGTTTGAGGACGGCGCATGGCGGCCGATGATGATTCCCGGCCGATGGGACGGCGCCCGGCTGACGCTTTCGCTATCCCCGGGCGTTTACCGTGTGATCACGGACAGCCGCCTCCCGAACGGCGATCTGCACGCCATGCGCATGGAGCTGCGGCTGGAGGCGGAACAGGAAGCCTGCGTGCAGCTGCAAAAGCAGGCAGTCTCGCTTGCGGAGCAGGCCGTGGATTTCACACTGGCCGATTTTCAGGCCGAAGCGCCGGACGGCCATCAGGCCGCAGCGGCGGAGCTGACACGGACACAGTCTCTTCTGATGTGGCTGGAGGAGGGGCGGGAACCGACGGAGCATCTGCTGAACGAGCTGCTGAGCAGCCGGGCGCAGCTTGCACGG
>UMIH01070845.1_pt1 | contig 10948 bp, 10 predicted proteins | sample 1965771 | NCBI WGS metagenome assembly UMIH01 (sample SAMEA4836120, study PRJEB28245) | human gut metagenome | biome: gut microbiome; material: fecal sample | place: Denmark | collected 2008
CGGTAAACTGGGCATTTCGGTCTGAAATCCACTACACCAACCGCTACACCACTTTTACACCAAATCCTCGGTAACTTGTGGAGAGTTGCGTAGGGTAACGTACGGACGGGACAAAAAGGAAGCCGCATGAGTAGGCTTATAACGGAATATAAAGCTTTTCATGCGTGTTCCTTGACCTGTCCCCACGATGAAGCCGATTGAGCAGTGAATTCCTGTTCCTCTGAGATAACAAATGAGATAACAAAAAATGCCAGACATCGTCTGGCATTTTTTCTTTGCCCAATTTTCCAGGCACTGTTTGGAAAATCTTCTTTTATAAGCAAAACGCCTCCGAGTGTGCATACGCTGCGCGCAGAGGCCCGGGGGAGATGTTGTTTCAATTATAACAAGAGCGCGTGACGCTGTCAATTCCTTGGAAAGGGCACTTTCTCCATCAGATCTTCCACATTACAGTTCAACGTCCTCGCAAGGCGGAGCAGTGTTTCCGCCTGTGCTTTGTTGATATCTTTCTGCCGCTGTTCGTACTGCTGGATGGTACGCACCGGCACATCGGTCTGTTCTGCCAGTTCCGATTGGCTCAAACCTGCCAAGGCACGCAGGGCTTTCAGATTTGTTTCCGGTTTTGCTGCGCGGTACAACTCGTTCATCTTGTCCGCAAACTGCTTCACATCCATCTCATGGTAGGGAGTATACAGCAGCCGCACCTTCGTGATCGGCACTGCCTGCTCGATCTCCGCAAAGCGCAGACCGGTCAGCCACTGGTAATAGACAAGGGCCCAGCCTGTCCAGTATTCCGGGCTGCGGTCGTAGGCATACGAGGGCTGTTGCATGGGCACGGCTTCGCCTGCCTGCTCCAGTACAGTGCGGGCAAACTCCACACCGGACATACCCACCAACACCGAACAGTCTCCCTGCTCGAACCGGGCAGATAACTCACTGGTCAGAAACCACTGCCACGCGGTTTCCAGCGGGTGATGCAGATCGTTGACGAGGTAATCCAGCATCCGGGCAAGGTTTTTCTGCGCGGCGGCAAGGTAGCTTTTATCGTAAGCGTGGATCATCGGGCTTCATCTCCTCATCAAGAATCGTGGTGATATAAAGGTCTCCCCTCTGGCGGCGGTTGCGCTCCACGTCAAAATACTGGCGGCGGGCTGTCTGGTCACGGAAGGCCTTTTTCTTATACCATTCTTTTGAATCTGCGGTCTCATAGCCGAGAAATTCCAGACGTTCAAAAGCTGCTCTGCTTTTCAATACGAACTGTTGCCCCAGCTTGCCCAAGCGCATGGCATTGCATAACTGACGGTAAGAGATCGCACCGTTGATAAAATCGGATGCAAAGGAAAAATAGCTGTCATCTGCCCGATAGCCAATGATGATGTCGGCAGACTTATAGTCGAGGTGAAAGTTTTTCAGAAGGTATTCTTTGGCTTCTGCGGCCAAAGGGGCGGAAGCATCGAATTCGCGGTTCTCCAACAGGATGGTCAGCCAGTGCAGCATGGTGTAATCGGGAGCATTTAAATCCAGAATGGTCAGGCCATCGCATTCAATCCTGTACTGGTTAGCATAACCGTTGTGGTCGATGCCAACACCCCACTCTTTGGCCATGTTAGGGTTTTCGGTGCAGTAAAAGCCAACACCATAGTCATTGTACGTTTTTCCATAGCCGAACTTTGGCTTTGAAAGAATATGATCCGAACCGTGGTAGATTATTTTTTCCATAGAATCACCTCTTTGCTTTGATTATACTCCCATGGGAGTAGTTGTGCAAGAGCTTTCTATGATAATTCCATTTTTCTGTCTTCTGCGTTTTTTCCGTTCTGCCCGATCAAAAGCCCTTGGTCTGCCTGCCTTTCCCTTAAATCATGGCATATTTTAAGGGAAACGGTACATCGGTAAGGGCATTGCGGGGCATGCCGCTTCCTCCGTAAACGAAAACCGGCCCTTCACCACTGTGAAGGGCCGGTTTATTGAATGGGGGAAGATAGCAGTTCAAATCGTTCAGGCCGTTCAGGAGATCGTCAGCGAGGAGATCGCGATCTCCACCGTGCCTTCCACCGAGACCTTGCCGGTGCCGAAGGGAAGGATCAGGCTCTCGCCCTGCCGGATGGGCTCGCCGTTGATGGTGCCGCTGCCGGACAGGACGTTCACGATGGCAAAAGGCTCATCCATCCAGAACTCGTAGTGGTCATACACCCGGACGTGGGAGAGGGTGAAGTAGGGGCTGCGGACCAGTTCTTCCCAGTCGTAGTCTGGTGTGCAGCGGGACTTCTGGGTCAGGGTCGGGGCCTCGTAGGGGCTCTGGATCACGTCCTTGCTCTGCTGGATATGCAGGACACGGGGTTTGCCGTTCTGCAGGCGGTCATAATCGTACAGTCGGTAGGTGATATCGCTGCTCTGCTGGACTTCCAGCAGGACGGTGCCTGCGCGGATGGCGTGCACCGTGCCCGGGGCGATGTAGAAGAAATCGCCGGGGTGGATGGGGCGCGGGTGCAGCAGCTTGTTCCACTCGCCGTGGTCGATCTCCTCGCACAGGGCCTCGTCACTGCTGGCCGAGTGGCCCACGATGATGTCGACCCCCGGCTCGCAGTCCAGAATGTACCAGCACTCGGCCTTGCCCAGGCTGCCGTTTTCGTGGCGGCGGGCATAGCGGTTGTCCGGGTGCACCTGAATGCTCAGGTCCTGCTTTGCGTGGATCACCTTGACCAGCAGCGGAAAACGGTCGCCGCCGATGCTGCCGAACAGTTCCTGATGCTCGTTCCACAGCCAGCTCAGGGTCTTGCCATGATATTCCCCTGCGGCGATCTCGCAGTCGCCGTTGGGGTGGGCGCTGGTGACCCAGGCTTCGCCCGTGTGGTCGCCGGGGATGTCAAACCCCCGCTGCGCAAGAGCGGAACCGCCCCAGATCGTCTCTTTGAAAACCGGTTTCAACCGAATGAACTGTGCCATGGTAAGGGAGCCTCCTTAGTGAACTTTGTGGGTCTTCTTGCGGAAGAACAGGATCAGGGCTGCGGCCACCGCAGTGCCGACGGCAATGCAGAGCAGGAACAGCGGCATCAGCGCATTCACATCCTGCCGGAGGGTCTGCGGGGCAAGGTCCATTTCCTGACTGAGTGCAGAAAGGGCGGTGTCCGGCATTCTGCTCAGCCGCTGCAGCAGCGCGTACTGTCGGTCGGTCAGCGTCATCGCGCCTGCCCCCTTTCTTTGTCCAAGAAAAGGATAACACACCGCCCCACCGAAGAAAACGCATCTTCTTTGGAGCATTCTGCAGTTTTTTCAGAACAAGACACACACTTTTTTCTGCCGACGAAAAAACCGTGTGTGAAACCGGAAAACGGCCGTTCTCCCCCGCGTTTTGCGGAAAAGAACAGCCGTTTTGGTTCGGTTTTGGATCACAGTTTGCATTATTTCTCAGCGATATCTGTGATATCCGTATCCATCACAGTGTGTCCTTTTGCAATAGCGTATTTCACCGCAGGCAGCCGCACATTGGCAAAATACAGGCTGGTGTTGGGGTCGCACTTGATGAGCACGCCCTCGCCTTCATCGGAAGCACTGGACACCTTGCAGCACAGGGTGTCGCAGTGGGCTTCGGCGCTGTGGTTTTCCACCGTTTCGTCATAGCCCGGTGCAAAATTCGGCACCGCAAAGCCGGTGTCGTAGGCTTCACAATCAAAGGCACTGTCCACCTCGTGGTGGCGGTGGTGGCCGGTGGCAGTGGGGGTGATGGTGGTGGTCACCTCAATGCCGGGGAAGGGCGACCACCTTGTGACCACGGCCCCCTTTTCGATCTTCCAGCTTTCGGAAGCCCGGCGTACGAACACGTTCCGGTCGATGACAAAGGCCAGCATGCTGTCCGGGGCGGCCTGCTCCATCACCTCCCGGCTGCGGGAAGCGCAGAAGCCGAACCGGGTGTCGTAGGCGAACTTTGCGTACTTTTCCGGGAACTGGCCGTGGCCGGGCACCTGGTTCACACCCGCCGGATAGGCCGTCACCCGGCCCGCCCGGCGCTGCACCAGCATGTTGGCAAAGGGCATGGGCTTGAGGGCATCCAGCGCAGGCAGCGGGGCGGCTTCGGCTGCCCAGAAGGGGTGGTCGTCCGGCAGGGCCAGCAGCAAAAAGCTTTTCATGCTCCAATAGGGGCTGCCCGGGGCGTTGTAGTTTTCGGCCATGTACATCTGCGGGTAGCAGTAGCCGATGGTCAGGATGCCGTCCCGGTCAAAGATGTTCTGGAAAAGCCACCACCGGAAGTTGCGCACGATGATGCCCTTCATCACCGGCAGGGGCAGGGGTTCCAGCCCCGCCCAGATGCAGGCCGACCAGAAGCAGTTCTGCGCAAACCGATAGGTCAGGCTGCGGCCAAAGGGCAGGGCCGCACCGTTGGCGTCGAACCAGTAGACGAACTGCTGTGTAAATAATTCGGCGCGGTAGCGGTAGAGCGCGGCAAGGTGGACACCACCCGGGTCTGGTGTGTGCAGGCCGAAAGCATCCTCGGCTTTGTGAACGAATTTGCCAAGAGCGGCGATGCAAAATACCGCGATGCCGCCGCCGATATTTACCACTACATCTGCAACGTGCTGGTGGACAAACGCCCCGGCAGCGAGTGGTTCTGGGATGTGGACGCAGACGGGAAGCCGTCCAGCCGCAAACCGATCCTGGAGCCGTGGAAATGCCCCTACCACAACGGCAGAATGTGCATGGAACTGATAAGGAGGGACCCCGATGTCACAGTCTAAACTCCACCCCGAATACCTGCGCCAGAAGGCTTTGCAGGACGCCTACCTCGCCCGCAAAAACAAAAAGACCGATTTCTACAACGGCATCTACGACCGGTGGGAAAACCCGGTGCTGACCCGTGAGAGCATTTCCCTTTCGTGGCGATTCGATCTGAACCCGGAAAACAACCCCCACTTTATGGAGCGTTTGGGCGTGAACGCCGTGTTCAACTCCGGTGCCATCATGCTGAACGGCAAGTATTACCTTGTGGCCCGCATCGAGGGCAACGACCGCAAGAGCTTTTTCGGCGTGGCCGAGAGCGACAGCCCCGTGGAGGGCTTCCACTTCTGGGAAAAGCCCATCCTGCTGCCGGGCACCTGCCCGGAGGAGACCAACGTCTATGATATGCGCCTGACCCAGCACGAGGACGGCTGGATCTACGGCGTGTTCTGCTCCGAGAGCAAGGACACCACCGTCAACGACCTGTCCGCCGCCGTGGCCGCGGCCGGCATCGTGCGCACCAAGGACCTCAAGACCTGGGAGCGCCTGCCGAACCTTGTCACCAAGCGCAGCCCCCAGCAGCGCAACGTGGACCTGCTGCCCGAGTTCGTGAACGGCAAGTACGCCTTCTACACCCGCCTGCATGTGGCTTCCACCACCATCGAGAAGCTGCTGGACTTCGCCTTCAACACTCCGGCCGACCCGCTGCGCAGTGTAGACTGCGTGAAGCAGCGGTGCGAGCTCATCGACAAAAATCTCGAATATCTCAAAAGCATCGGGGAGTAACGCCCCGATGTGAAAGGAACCGCCATGAAAAAGACAAACACCGATGCCCCGTTTTTCCTCCTGATGGGCAAGATCGGCGACCTTGTGTTCGCCAACGTCCTGTGGCTCGTGTGCTGCATCCCTGTGGTGACGGCAGGCGCGTCCACGCTGGGGCTGTTCACCGTGGTGAACAAGCTGGCCGCCAGGGAGGACTACACGGTGCGCACCGACTTTTTCAAGGCGTTCAAACGAGACTTCAAACAGAGCACCGCCCTCTGGCTGGTGGTCCTGCTCGGCGGTCTGGCCGGTTTCCGCGGCCTGCAGATCGCCACGGCGCAGGATACTGCGTCCAACGGCGTCCTTGCGGCCGCGTCCTTCCTGCTTTTGCTGGTGGTGGGCTGCTGCGGCAGCTGGGCCTTTGCCCTGCTGGCCCGGTTCAGCTATCCGAAAGCACTCAGCGCCCTGGCCGACGGCGGGCGCATGACGCTGGCAAATCTCTTGCCCAGTGTGGGCATCCTCGCCTTTCTGGCGTGGCTGCCGCTGCTGGCAAAGGCCGCCCCGGCGTGGTTCGTGTATCTGGCCCCGCTCGCGCTGCTCATCGGCGGTTCCGGTTCGGCGCTGGGCATGGCGGCCCTGATGCGCCCCGCCTTCGCCAAGCTGGAAAAAGCAGGCCGCAAAGAAGAAGAAACTGACCCGGAGGAGTTCTGAGCATGATCGTCCGTTCTGAAACCGTTTTTACCCTGCACACCGCCCACACCAGCTACCAGCTGGCCGTGGGCCCGGAGGGAGTGCTGCTGCACACCTATTACGGTCCCCGCCTGCCGGATAATGCCCCGGCGCTGGCCGACGGCCGAGTCCCCCACAGTGACCCCGGCTGCTGGCCGGACCTGCTGCCGCAGGAACTTTCCGGCAGCGGCACGGCGGACAACCGCACCCCGGCAGTGGTGCCCGAATATGCCGACGGCACCGAGGCGGCGGCGTTTGTATTCGACCGTGCAGAAGCTCATGTCGGCAAACCCCAGCTGCCCGGCCTGCCCATGTTCCGTGACGGCAATGGCGTCGAAACCCTTTCCGTTTTCCTCAAGGACGCAGGCGGCCTTTCCGCTGAGGTACGCTACACCGTATACGAAACCGAGGACCTCATCACCCGCACGGTGGTCTACACCAACACGGGCGCGGAGCCGCTCACGCTGCACAAAGCCGCTTCCCTTTCCCTCGACTTTGCGCCGGACGCGCTGGAGCTTATTACCCTCAACGGCACATGGGCGGCAGAGCGTACCCCGGAGCGTGCACCTCTGCGGTGCGGCATCCAGAGCATCGGCAGCATGCGGGGCATCCCGGGCCATGCCCATAACCCCGCCGTGGCCCTGTGCCATGCCGACACCACCGAGACCACCGGCGAAGCCTGGGGCTTTGCCTTCGTCTACAGCGGCAACTACCTCATTGAGGTAGAACGTGCTGACGCCGGTGAACGGCTGGTCATGGGCATCCACCCGTATCACTTCCACTGGACACTGGCCCCCGGCGAGAGCTTCACCGCACCGGAAGCCGCTATGGTCTACTCCGATCAGGGTCTGGGCGAAATGAGCCGCCGCTTCCACAACGCCATCCGCACCCGGCTGTTGCCGCCGCGCTGGCAGGACATGACGGCCCCGCGCCCAGTGCTCATCAACAGCTGGGAAGCCTGCTACTTTGATTTTGACGAAAAGAAGCTGCTGGAGCTGGCGCAGGCCGCCAAACAGGCAGACATCGACCTGTTCGTGCTGGACGACGGCTGGTTCAAGGGCCGCAACGATACTTCGTCCAGCTTGGGCGACTGGGTGGCCGACACCCGCAAACTGCCGGACGGCCTGCCCGGCCTGTGCAAAAAGCTCAACCTGCTGGGCCTCGAGATGGGCCTGTGGGTGGAGCCGGAAGCCATCAGCCCAAACTCCGACCTCTACCGTGCCCACCCCGACTGGGCCTTTGCCATCCCGGGCCGCACACCGCTGGAGATCCGCCAGCAGTACACGCTGGACTTCAGCCGCCCGGAGGTAGTGGACGGCATCTGGCAGCAGCTGGACACCATTCTGGAAAGCTGCCCGCTCAAGTACCTCAAGTGGGACATGAACCGCTCGCTGGCGCATGTCTATAACGCAAAGCTCCCGGCCAAACGGCAGGGTGAAGTGTACCACCGCTATGTAATGGGCGTATACGAGCTGCAGCGCCGCCTGACCGAAAAGTACCCCGGCCTGCTGCTGGAAAACTGCGCGGGCGGCGGTGCCCGCTTTGACTGCGGCATGCTCTACTACAGCCCCCAAATTTGGTGCAGCGACAACACCGACGCCCGCAGCCGCCTGGTCATTCAGTACGGCACCAGCCTGTTCTACCCCGGCTGCGTGATGGGGGCCCACTTCTCCACGGTGCCGAACCACTGCACCGGCCACATCTCCACCCCGGAAGCCCGCATGGCAGCGGCCCTGACCGGCACCTTCGGCTTTGAGCTGGACCTGACAAAGTACACCGAGGAAGAACTGGCCGCCCTGCGCCCCTATGTGGCGTGGTACCGCAAGCACGGTGCCCTGCTGCGCGGCGGCGAACCGCACCGCTTGGTGGACCCGGAACCCAACGGTCTGGGCGCTGCGTGGATGCTTTCCGCCAAGGACGGCAGCGAAGCCGCTGTGTTTGCGGTGGGCGATGCCCTGAGCGGGGCCCACGGCATTGCCAGCCCCAACAGCCGCCCCCGCACCCTCTGGGAAGCGCTGGTGTGACCGCCGGGGTACCGTTTCTCCCCCGCCAGAGTTGAACGCAGGAACACAAAGCCCCGCTGCTCTGAAAAGATTTTCGCTTTTCTTTTCCCGTATTTCATGGTATTCTATGGTATGGGAAATTTTTAGAGGGGAACATTATCATGAGCGAATTCACCTTTCACACGCTGCGGGAAAGCATCACCTCCGCCATCCGGGAAAAAATATTGACCGGCGGGCTGCAGCCCGGCTGCAAGCTCACCGAACAAAAGCTGGCCGAGGAGTTCGGCTCCAGCCGCGCGCCCATCCGGGAAGCACTGCGCCAGCTGGAACAGGAGGGCCTGATCGAGTATTCCCGCAATGTGGGCTGCTCGGTCAAAAAGATCACCATTGAGGACGCCTACGAGATCTACCTGCTGCGGGCCAATCTGGAAATGACCGCCCTGCGGCAGTTCGACTGCCAGTTCCCGGCGGAAGACCTTGCCGCCATGCGCGGCCTTCTGGACGAGATGCTGCAAGTTCCCTCCGGGGACCTTCTGGCCATCGTGGAGAACGACAACCGCTTCCACCGCATCATCGTGCAGCGGGCCGGACTGCCCCGGCTGCTGAAATTCTGGGATGACCTGAACTACGGCAGTCTCATTGCCGGGGTGAAAAGCGGCCCTTACCACGGCGATCTGGCGGTGCGGCAGAACGTGATCCACACCGAGCTTTACCATGCCCTTGCCTCCCGCGACACCGAGGCCGCCTGTCAGGCCGTCTACGACCACTACATGAAGCCGCTGGAAGCACTCCGTGAAGCGGAAAAGAGCACCGCCGCCCGCTGAGCCCGGCGCGGCACCGGCCCTGAAATTCAGACAACCGCCTAAATACTGGGCGGTTATTTTATTTAAATTGCAGATTGTCTACAATCTACAATTGTGCTATACTATACCGGTAAACGATCGAAATCTGTCGTTCTTTGGCCAGACGCATCGCTTTTGGCGGAGGACTTCCGGCCCTCTTTTGCAGCAGCCGGAAAAGAAAGAGAGGATTATCCGCATGTCAACATCTACCCAAAAAGCAGCCGAAACCACCAAGATCAGCTGGCCGGTCCTTGCGTTCATGGCCTTTTCCACCGTGTGGGGCTTTGGCAACATCACCAACGGCTTTGTCTACTTCAACGGCCCGCAGGTCATCTTCAGCTGGATCCTGATGTTCGCGCTCTACTTCATCCCCTATGCCCTGATGGTGGGTGAGCTGGGCTCTGCCTTCAAAAACGAGGGCGGCGGCGTCAGCTCCTGGCTGCACCAGACCACCAACGCAAAGCTTGCTTACTACGCCGGCTGGACCTACTGGGCCTGCCACATCACCTACATCGCCAGCAAGGGCAGCGGCTTCCTCAAGGCGCTGAGCTGGGCCGTCTTCCGCAACGCGGAGACCTACGACTCCTTCCCCACCCTGTACATCCAGCTGGCCACCTTCGGCATCCTGCTGCTGGGCTGCTACATCGCCAGCCTGGGCCTGAACCCGCTGAAAAAGCTGCTCACCGCCGCCGGCACCTGCACCTTTATCATGTCGCTGCTGTACATCGTGATGATGTTTGCCGCCCCGGCCATCAACCCCACCGCCGAATATGTGCACGCGAACCTGAGCTTCAGCAGCCTCATCCCGAACTTCAACGTCACCTACTTCACCTCCCTGTCCATTCTGGTGTTCGCTGTGGGCGGCTGCGAGAAAATTTCCCCCTACGTCAACAAGGTCGAGAACCCCAGCAAGGGCTTCCCCAAGGGCATGATCGCACTGGCCGGCATGGTGGTGGTCTGCGCCGTTCTGGGCACGCTGGCCATGAGCCGCATGTTCGACCCCGCTGTCATCAATGAAAGCACCGAGAGCTTCAACGCCTACGCCGCCAACAGCTCCTACTGGGCCTTCCAGAAGCTGGGCCAGTATTACCACGTCGGCGACCTGTTCATGATCATCTACGCCCTGTGCAACGTCATCAGCCAGTTCGCCGTGCTGATTTTGAGCATCGACGCCCCGCTGCGTATGCTGCTGGACAACGAGCACACCCAGCAGTTCATCCCGCAGGGCCTGCACAAGGTCAACGCCCACGGCGTGCACAGCAACGGCATCAAGATGGTGGCTGTGCTGTCCGGTTCCATCATTCTGGTGCAGTCCTTCGTGCCCGGCGCTGCCGCCGTGCTGCGCCAGCTGACCAAGCTGAACTCTGTCTGTATGCCCATGCGTTACCTGTGGGTGTTCGTGGCCTACGTTGCCCTGCGCAACGCCTATGACACCATCCCCGCCGAGTACCGCTTCGTGAAGAACCAGAAGGTCGCCAAGTTCTTCGGCGTCTGGTGCTTTGCCGTCACCGCCATCTGCTGCGTGATGGGCATGTACGACAAGGACCCCTTCACCTTTGCGCTGAACGTCATCACCCCCGTGGTGCTGACGGTTCTGGGCTTCATCCTGCCGGCTATTGCAAAGCGCGAGCAGCAGAAGTAAAATAAGATCAATCAAAAGTACTTGAACGGGCCGGTCAAATCTTCTGATTTCGACCGGCCTTTTCTGAGATCACCGATCGGAGGTTCACATTTATGATCGAGACCGAAGTCAGGGAGCTGCTTTCCTTCATCGACGGCAACCCCACCGCCTACCACACCACCGCATCCGTCCGGGAGATCCTGCTGAAGGCGGGCTTCTCCGAGCTGCTGGAAAGCGCCCCCGCGCGAGTGCATCGGCCATCAGGTGCATGTAAAGTT
>UMIH01021373.1_pt1 | contig 10943 bp, 7 predicted proteins | sample 1965771 | NCBI WGS metagenome assembly UMIH01 (sample SAMEA4836120, study PRJEB28245) | human gut metagenome | biome: gut microbiome; material: fecal sample | place: Denmark | collected 2008
ATATCTTTGGATAGTGCGTTTTTGGAAGTTTCGGTGATAATGCAGTTGCATTGATACACTCACGAAATTATTAACACCTTATTAGTGCTGAAGCTGTTTTCAGCGATGCCGGCACTATATTTATTGTTTTGACGTTTTACAATATACTGCATTGTAATTTTAATGAAATTTGATAAGCTGAGGAATTGTGTCGCAGCTCCTGAGTGTTTTATTCTTCCGCTTTTATAAATCTGAACGATGCCATATCGAACTGTGTACCGGGCAGGAATACAAAAGCGATATTATTCTTTCCGCAGATACGCTCGATATCGAATGTTACGGGTGTATACCCGTCTGCGTGCGGGAACTCAAGCAGGCGGGTCGTCTGATTGCCGTTCTCATCGTTTACCCTGAGCTGTATAGTACAGTTGTCAAGCGGTGTTCTGCCTGTGACGGTTATCTTATCCGTGCCGTCTGCAAAGTCAAGATCGTTAAATTCGATAACAACATTGTTTCCTATCTCTTCAACGCATGAACCGTTTACCTTATAATCGTCACCGTAAAGGTTATCGTTGTCTGCTGCCGCATTCTCTGCATAGGTGCGGTCGTACTTTGCAAATTCAAAGCCGCCGAATATGCAGGAATCATTTATGACGAAGCTTATATCATGTATTCCGCTTATTCTGCGCGGGAGATCAAACTCCTGAGGGTACGCCCTGTCCCAGCCGCCGTTATTCTTTATATTGAATGTGCCGATGTATTCGCCGCCGTTATCCGCATCGCCCAGATATAGCTCTACGGGGTAATCTTCACCGCCGCCGCTGTTGCCTACGCTCAATGTGATATGCTTTGTACCGCCGCCGAAATCTATCGAGCTAAAGCCGACTACGGTTCTGCCGTTAAATCCGCCGAGTGAGCCTCTGTCTATCGTTGTGACGGGAACATTCGAGAAATCGCACAGACAGGCGGCAACAAAGATATACGGATCTTTTTCCGCCTTACCAAGTCCTGTGACAGTGTATTCAAGCTCTGAGATCACCTTAGGGATATCCGTACCGTTCTTTGAATAGGCGCGCAGACGGAAATTACCGTCACCGAACGCCTTTAACACAGCCGTACTGCCGTCAAAATCTGTTACGCTTGCAAAGCTTATCTCAACGCCGTTGGCTGCACAGCACTTGAACTCTATATCGCGGAACGTTGCATTTTCGGGATGTATCTTAACGCTTACCATCGCTGTATCGTTGTCCTTGCCAAGCTTACGAGTGCCGTTATCGGTAAGCTCTATCTTGCGGACCGGTATTTCTTTGGTGTACGCAGTTGTGACTGCGGGAAATGCATTTTCGGTCACAACACTTACACCCTCGGGGACGGTTTCGGGAGCGACCGCGTTAATGACTAACGATGTCGGTTGCAGACCTTCGCTCTCGGCGGTGACTGTAATTTCGCCTGTTTCAAATGTCGAACCGATGATCGCAAGGAGCTTGCCTGAGAACAGCTTACGGTGACTGCCCTTGTAGCTGTCGTAGTCGGTGCTGTCGCCGTTGTCCAGTCCGAGCAGTCTGCCTGCACCGCTGACAGTGAATTTTATCCTGTTGTTGGCGTTCTGTACTTCCTGTCCTGTTATATCCTCTGCTGTTATTGTTATAAATGCAAGAGATCTGCCATCGGCGGTTATCTCATTTTTATCACTGCGCATACGGAGCTTATAGGTTTCGTAAGGGGTGAAGAGCACCTCCTCGATCGCATAGTTGTCGTTTGTGCAGTTTTCATTATAATAGCCTATTACGGCTATCGGCAGCTTCTTGTGATAAGGCACACGGAAATGTGCGCACAGCTTGCCCTCGCTCTTGTGGTCAAGCGTTTCGCTGTCGTATGTTTTTCCGCCGTAACGGAGCTTAAGAACGGGTAGGTTTGAGTATGCGATGATATCTATCATCTGCCCCTCGTTAAAGTCCCAGTAGCAGGGCGAAAGGTGGATAAAAGGCTTTTCATAGGCGATATCCCATACCGATTTATAGAACCAGAACGAGTCCTTTTCAAAACCGGCGGTATCCACTATGCCGAAATATGAATTTTTGGTATTGTAGGGAGTAGGCTCGCCGATGTAGTCAAAGCCGGTCCAGACAAACTGCCCCATCGAATAATCGGCGGCAGTATCCATAGCATAAGAATTAAGCGGCGAAGCGCCCCAGTTTACAACACTGTTGCCGAGATCGGAGCACTGCAGATCATCATATACAAGAAGTGACGTTTCGTAAGGGAAATGGTAAATTCCTCGTGAGCGGACTGTAGATGCGGTTTCGCTACCGTATATCACCCAGTCGGGGTGTTTTTCGTGATGATCGTCGTACAGCTTTTCGGCATAGTTATAGCCGGCGATCTTAAGGAAGTCAGCTACATTCTGTGCATTTTCCCACTGCATATAGTTTGACGCTATAGTAGGCGGAGCGTTGTGCATATGGTCGTTCTTTTCGACCTCTTCAGCCAGCATCTTTGCCACCTCAAGACCTCGCGGACTTTTGTGGGTGTCGTAAATTTCGTTTCCTATGCTCCACATGATGACGGAGGGGTGGTTGCGGTCACGGCGTATCCATGCGGCAACGTCTGTTTTATACCATTCGGGAAAGAAACGGTGATAGTCGTTCTCATTCTTTGCAAGCTCCCACATATCGAATATCTCGCTGTCTACGAGCAGTCCCATTTTGTCGCATATATCCATAAGTTCTTTTGACGGCGGGTTGTGGCTTGTACGGATAGCGTTGACACCCATTTCCTTCATCTTTGAAAGCTGGCGATATGTTGCATCATAATTTACAGCCGCGCCGAGTGCCCCGAGATCGTGGTGCATACAAACGCCGTTGAGCTTAACACGGATACCGTTGAGCAGAAAACCCTCTTTCGGGTCAAACTTTGTGGTTCTGAAACCGAATTTAGTCTGAACACTGTCGTATTGCGTTCCGTCCTCGGCATACAGTGCAACCGATAATGAGTAAAGATCGGGTGTGATGATATCCCAAAGCTTAGGTCCGTCGATATAGAACACCAGCTTGTCGCTTTTTCCGCATACTCTGCGTTCGCAACTGTAAGCTTCACATCCTGTCGGGTCGGTCACATCAAACGCAAGCGTTCCGCAGGTCTGCATTGACAGCTCCGTCTGTATAATTACCTTCCACTTTCCTTGCTCTCTGTGGTCGCTGTCGTTGGGTCTGGCATTTATATATATGCCGTCCTGTACGATATGGTTGCGCGAGGTCTTTCTCAGCCATACGTTGCGGTATATGCCTGCTCCGCTGTACCAGCGGGTATTCGGCGCTTTATGATTTACTCTCACTAAAATGCGATTGTCGCCCTCGATAAGGCTGTCGGTTATATCAAAGCTGAACGAGGTATAGCCGTATTTCCATTCGCCGACCGCCTTTCCGTTGACATAAACGGTAGTATCCATATAAACACCGTCAAATATCAGGATATAGCAGTCCTGTGGATCGAGCTTGTCTACAGAGAAGCGCTTTTCGTACCAGCCGCAACCGGATTTATAGAGATTTGCGGTATCTCCGATAAGCCAGTCGTGGGGTATCTCGACATTATACCAATGCACGTTCTGAAGAGCCTTTTCATCGCTGTCTGGCTCGGTAAGAGCAAATTTCCAGTTATCATTGAATAAGACTGTGCGTTTTTCCATTTTACTTTTCCTTTCGGCTTTATAGCTGAATTTGTATGATTATATTGTAGCAGTTTGAGCAGTGAAAATCAAGATAAATCGGGTTTTCGTTAAAAAGATTTTGCCCCTCCGCAAAAGCGGAGGGGCAAATATATAAGAGAGGAGAATTTGCTGCAATGCAGCGGAAGTTAAGAAAACTGTCGAAGCGATGTGAAAATGCTGTATAAATATTTGAAGATGCTATGAAAGTTCCGGCTGAATGCTACTGCGATGTAGTCTGAGAAGCTGTTGTAATGTTGTAAAGCGGTATGAAGCTATTGTGTAGGTATTATCCGATGCTGAAAAAGCTTTGTGATGATTGTGCAATAAAAGCGTTAATCCACTCTTACAGCCTTAAGGAAGTTGTCGATATAGTATATCGACCTGAGATCGGCGGTGCGCACTTTCTGCCCGGGAAAAGGGCTGAAAACTATTGTGTTATCACCTGTGTATATGCCTGCGAAGAAAGACTCACCGTCTTTTATAAAGACAATATCGCCTTTTTGCAGTTCGGAAAGACTGACCTCTTTACCCATGTCTTTCTGTGCGGTAAGACCTCTGGGGCACTCAACACCCGCGCTTGTCAGCGCATAGTATATAAGTCCGGAGTTATCGAAGCCGGTTTCCGGTTTGTATCCGCCGTCGGTGAACGGCTTACCCAGCATATCGTATGCCGTTTTGGCTATAGCATCACCTTTTTCGGATCGTGCGGCAGGCTCGGTATCATCAGCTGAGCTGTTGTCTGATGATGTATCATCGGTCGAGCTGTTGTCTGACGATGTATCATCGGCTGAGCTGTTGTCTGACGATGTATCATCGGTCGAGCTGTTGTCTGATGAGGTATCATCGGTCGAGCTGTTGTCTGACGAGGTATCATCGGTCGAGCTGTTGTCTGACGATGTATCATCGGTCGAGCTGTTGCCTGACGAGGTATCATCAACTGAGCCGTTGTCTGACGAGGTGTTTTCGGACGAGGAGTTTGCGGAGGCTTCTGAACTGCTGTTATCGGAGTTGTCGGTGCTGTTTTCTGCACTTGAGCTTTGCGGAGTTTCGCTGCTTTCTGTCGGCTGAGAATTTCCCGAGCAGGCGGTAAGTGATGCCACAGCGACAATTGTCAATATCGCTAATATCGATGATAATTTCTTTTTCATAATATCACGACCTTTGCTTTAACATTTCCTGTCCGTGATTTAAGTATATCATAAAATAAGCAAAAAGCAATTAAAATTCGGTTACAATACGGTAACAATTCGGTTACAAATGGTTACAAAACGGTAACAACGGTAACAATTCGGTTACAGATCTTGAAATACAAAAACACCGCCTGCTTTCACAGACGGTATTCTTGTAGTTTTATATGAAGGACAATGTCATAATCGAAATTTAAGCAATGCTTATTGCAATGCTGAAGCTGTTTTGCCAATAAGTGCTGTTGATATCGGCGAACTTTACCTTTTCGCCGGGATAAGGGCTGTATATCAATTTTCCGTTACCGATGTAGATGCCGCCGAACTCTATCGCTTCGCCTGTTTCGCTGTCTTTATCGGCAAAGAATAGCAGATCGCCTTCTCTTATTTCGTCAAGACCTATTGATGTACCCATTTCTTTCTGTGCGGCTGTACCCCTCGGACAGTTTATAAAGCCGTTTTCACGCAGAACATAATAGATAAGACCCGAATTATCAAAGCCCTGTTCGGGAGAAGCCATACCGCTCACATAATCTATGCCGACAAGTGCTTCTGCTGTAGCTACTATCTGACTGCGCAGATCTGTCACCGTAGTATCGCTGCTTTCATTGCTGCTCTCGGTAACATCGGAGCTTTCGGGTGCGGATACTGTATCCGATACCGTTGTCTGTTGCGACGAAGGTTCTGAAGGCTTGCTCTCCTGAGTGGTTGGTGACGTGTCTGGGGTCGTGTTGTCCGAAGATGTTGTATCTGAGCCGCATCCGCTCATTAAGGCGGCTGTAGTGACAGCCAAAGCCATAATCAGCAGAGTGACTAAGCTTTTTTTCATTTTTTACCTCCGTGCGACAGCCTGTGACTGTCGTTTGAGATGTACAATCTTATATTTTCTTGCACAATAATAGTATATCCCATCGTCCACGAAAAGTCAAGCGAATTTTTACCATTTTATGCTGTTAAACAGTAAAATAGAGTGTATCTTTGCTGAAAGATTGTGGTGATAGTGTGAAAAAGGGAAAGAAGCCCTGCGCGGGCGGGGCTTCACAGTTTGTAGAAAAAGTATGTTTTCTCAATAAAAGTGCTTGTCCTCAATCCCTATCCCCAAACCCCTTTCCCCGGGAAAGGGGCTATATTACTGGGGCTACCGCCCCTAGACCCTGTCGGGGGCTACGCCCCAAAGCAAGGATGCTTTGGTTGCTTGCCAAAAGTTTTGCACGATGCAAAACCAACAGAGCAAGCAATAAGCGACACCCCATTTTTATCAACGATAGAGGTTTTTCGACAGACTGAGAAGCCCCGCGCGGGCGGGGCTTCAGTCATAATTACTTATTGTTGCCGTTCTTTTTCTTCTTGCTTACAACAGCGGTGATAACGCCGACTGCAACTACAACCACAAGAGCTACTATGCAGATAATGATAGCGGTCATATCGAATGTAACGCCTGTGTTTGTGTTACCGCTGCTTGCGCCTACTGTTGTTTCGGCAAAGCAGGTAATGCCGAGTAATATTGACATTGCTGCGGCTGTTACCGCAGAAGTGATCTTTTTCATCATAAAATATCATTCCTTTCTGTAAGGACTAATATACTACATTTCCGCTGAAAAAGCAAGTGGAAATGTATACAAAGTTATTGCACAATATGCACTATTATTCCGTAGGTGCGGCAGGAGCTGCTGTAGCTTTTGCTCCGTCCATTATGCCCTTGATTATCTCGGGCTGTGTTACTGTGCACTTTGTGCGGTCAAACAGACCGAAGCCGTACTTGCCGTTCCAACCGTTATCCCAGTAAACTGTCACGATGTTTCTCTTGTGAGCGGCATAGTTGACATACTCTGCAAAATAAGCACGGTATGTAGTGTTGCGCTCGTCCTTGTGCGTCTTGTCGATAGAACCGTATTCGCCGATAATTACACCGTAGCCGTTTTTGATATAAGCGTTATAGAGCTTGTCGAACTGCCTGTCAACGAGCGACTCGCTCTGTCTGGGTTTTACCTGACCCTTGAGGTTATCGCCCCATCTGAATATTATATCCTTACTTTCATCGCCGCAGAAATCCCACGGTGCGTAGTAATGAACGGAAATCATAACTCTGCCTGTGCTGTCATTCGGGATAACAAAGTTGCCTGCGAGGGCATAGCCGACATCGCCTGTCGTATAGTCGATATCTGTGTTCCAGCCCGGTATGAGAAGATAACGTGAGCCGTTGTTTCCGCCGGCACTTCTTACCGTATCAACGAAAATCTGATTATAATCGTTTATGTTTCCATAGTTTTCTGCTGTAGGTCCGCCGGAATTACCGTCAAAGACTTCGTTCATCGATTCGTATACAAGATGCTCGTCATAATTCTTGAAACGATCTGCTATCTGAGCCCATACCTTTTTGAATTTTTCCTTGATCACTTTCTGATCGGCTTCGGGCTCGTTGCAAAGAAGCCAGCCACCGCCTACCGAATAATAACCGTCGCCGTGGACATTGATGATCGCGTAAAGGCCGTTGTTTACGCACATATCGACTACTTCCTGTACTCTGTCGAGCCATGCGGAGTCGATTGTGTAATCCGGTCCGTCACCTATCTTGGAAAGATATGAAACGGGGATACGGACAGACTTGAAGCCCTGAGCCTTTACTTCCTTTATAAGCTTTTCGGTTATAGTAGGGTTGCCCCATGCCGTTTCGCTCGGAGTACCGCCTGAATTTGCTTCAAGCTGGTTACCGAGGTTCCAGCCGGGCATAAGGTTCTGTGAAAATTCTACCGATGCGCCGCCTGTCGTGACCTCAGGAGCGGGAGCGGGAGCTTCTGTTTCAGCTTCGGTTGTGGTGGCTACAGTGGTTTCGGGTGCGGGGGTTGTAGCTTCTGTTGTTTCCGGAGCGGGGGCTGTAGCCTCTGTTGTGGTTGCTGCAGTAGTTGTTTCTGTAGTTGTTGCGGCGGTTGTCGTGGTTGTCGTGGTTTCTGCCGCGGTCGTAGTTGTGGTGGTCGAAGCTGTTGTTGTTGCCGAGCTGCTGTCAACGGACGAATTTGCTCCGCCCGAGCAAGCAGAGATACCGGTAACCACCATTATACCGCTGATAAGAGCGGCGAGTATTCTTTTCTTCATAAGTACCTTTCTTTTCTGACGGCTTATGCCGTTTTTGTTGTTTTAATCATATTGTAATGGTTTTCACGGAAAAAGTCAATAGCTTAAAAGGACTATTCAAAAATTTTACTAAAACGATTACATAAGTTGCCGTTCGCAACAAAAACCGCCTTTCGGAAACAGCGTCCGAAAGGCGGTATACTATTTGATATATAAAGAGATTATTCCTGAGGGTTTGTTGAATCTCCGGGAGTCGGCTCTGTGTTGCTGTAGTCGGGGTAATAATCGTAACTGTTGCTCGTGTCGATGGCGCTGAAGTCATTTTCTTTAAAAGTGTCTTCCGTTTCTACGAGATAAACACCATCGAGCGCAGTCAGACGCTTAAGGAAGTTTCCGGGGCAATAAACCTTGACTGCCTTTATATCCTTTTTATTTTCATCAAAAAGTGAAACGATGTTGCTGCTTCCGCTTATTGCAGTACCGTCCGAGAGATAGACCTCGGTCACACGGATATTACCCTTGCCGTCTGCCTTTGCAAGTATATTCTGCATATCGGTGGGAGTTTCGTTCTCCTTGAATGTAACATAAAGGAAAACATCTTCCGTATTTTCATCAGCTTTGTTGTATGCTTCCATTGCCATTTTGAAACGCTCTTCTGCGCTTATAGATGTTGTGGGAGAAACGACAACGGGACTTCCCGTGTTCAGAAGTGCAACAGTGCCGAAAGTTATGGCGATCGCCGCCGCGGTACTTGCCGCCGAGATCCACACCGCCTTGAGTCTGCTTGTTTTTTTGCTTACCGACTTACCCATAGCGGCTTTTTTGATTTTTTCATGGTCAAAGGAATACTCGCTCATAAGCTCTTTGTAGAACTCATTCGTATTCATTTGAAAGCCCCCTTCCGTAAGTCACAGCTTAAATTTTTTCTTTTGTCGTTCTATTGTGCGGTAAAGCTTGTTCTTGACCGTCGAAAGCTTCACGTCAAGAGCCTTTGCGACATCTTCAAGCTTCATATCGCACGCAAAATGAAGATAGAATATCTGACCTGTCAGCTCATCGGTCTTCATTATGTCATCGAATATCTGTTTTGCAACTATCTTGTTGCTTATAACATCCTCCAGCCTTGGCTGAGGCTTGGACATCTCGCTCTCTATCGCCACCATCTCTTCTTCGGTGTAGTCGGAAAAGGACGAAACCTTGTCGTTTTTCTTTTTACCCGAGAAGTATGTGCGGCACTCGAACTTTGCAATGTTGATAAGGAAAGCCTCGGGGCTTTCGATATCCTCGTGACCCTTCTCGCTGATACGCTTGAAGAAGCGGGTATATACATTCTGAATAATATCTTCCGCATCGTCCATATTTCCGCATTTGCTGACTACGAACCTTGAAACCGATTTGCAGGTTTCATTATATACACGGTTGAAATATTCTTCGTGACCGCTGTTGCCCATTGGCTCACCTCGCTTACGTCACCTACTTTGTAGTAGGCGGAATTTCAGAAAAAGTTTCACTCACAAAGAAAATATTGTGTATCGGATAAGTAAAATCTTTCTTATGGTTTTTGTGCAGTATCACAACATCGGATATCATCGGATATCTGACGGAAATTCGGCTGTGTTTAAGTGTTAAAGCCGACCACAGCAAGTTTTACTATTATATTGTACATTATCGGGGGCTGTTAGTCAAGAAAAACAGTTTAAACAGTGTGCAAATGCGCTTTAAGGACACTGTAAATATTGAACGAAAAATGTGACTGTATTAACTGCATTGTTATTGCTTTGGCAGAAAACAACAAATGATGATACAAATTTTGTGCAATCTGCCAATTGCAAAGCATTCCGAAATATAGTAACATTAAAAATAGCTAAAAGCTAAAAAATTTTTATGGAGGACAAAAAAATGAAGTTTAGAAAAACTTTAGCAAGTGTTTGCGCTGCTGCTGTTGCAGTTTCTTCACTTGCGGTAAGCGCATTTGCTACCGGCTCTTCGTGCGCTGATCTCGGCGAAGGCAAAGAATTAAAAGCATGGGACAGCCAGTGGTGCCAGTCATACGATGAAACCATTCTTAACGATGATTTCAGCAAGTATGAAGTAGTTGTTGAGGCTACATCATCGGGTAATTATGACGCTGACAACAATATCGCTTTAAAGATTTACGGTATGAGCGGCAATGATGGTGAGTTCGTGTATGAAGGTACAGCAGGCATGACTGATATCGAGTACAAGTTTGATTTAAGCGAACTCGGAAAGAACGAATATGGCGGTGTTAACTTCCAGGTACAGGCAGGTCACCTTCCTATCGTATTAAAGTCTGTTACAATTGAAGAAAAGGCTACAACTCCTGAAGAGCCCAAACCCGTTGAACCTGCAGATCCCGCAGATCCTGTAGCACCCGGTACATCAGAAGATGTTGAAGAAACAGTTGACATTGCAATCAAGAACGCAGGTAAGACTGTTATCGACAACAAGCTCGTTCGTACAAACATCATCAACGGTTGGGCAGGCGATGAAGCTTGCGTGATCGCTAACAAGGATGATTTCAAGAACGCAGTAAAGGTTAAGGTTAAGTTCACAGTATCAAACTTCACAACTCCTTTCAAGGCTTGGATCTCTATGGCTGACAGCTCATATGGCTGCCAGTTCTGGGGCGAAGGCGACAAAGGCAATGTTGGTGCTACGTGCGTTCCTGTTGAAGTAACAGGTAACGGTACTTACGATGTAACAATCGAACTTGACAAGGCTATCGACGCAATGGAATTCATCGCAGTTTGCACAGACCTTGAAGCAGTTGAAGGCGATGCTATTCCTACAATAGCTATCGACAGTGTTAAGACAGTTGTTGATAACACACCTTCAACTCCTGATGAGCCCGCAAAGCCCGGCGATTCAGATAAGCCCGTTGAGCCCGGCAACCCTGACAAGCCCGCTAAGCCCGGCGATTCAGATAAGCCCGTTGAGCCCGCAAAGCCCGGCGATTCAGATAAGCCCGTTGAGCCCGCAAA
>UMIH01013888.1_pt1 | contig 10928 bp, 9 predicted proteins | sample 1965771 | NCBI WGS metagenome assembly UMIH01 (sample SAMEA4836120, study PRJEB28245) | human gut metagenome | biome: gut microbiome; material: fecal sample | place: Denmark | collected 2008
GGGCGATTTTTCTGTCAGGGGAGTTTTTTTACAGCCCCATTTTTGGTATACAAAGTTAAAAGATTTATTTCATCTGTGCGACCCGGTCAAATTCCTCTTCGATTTCTTTGGAAGGCTTTGGTGTCAGCAGACTGACGATTACGATCGCAGCGCAGGCAATCAGGAATGCAGGAAGCAGTTCATAGATGTTCAAGATACCACCGAGCGGGCGGATCAGGTATTTCCAGATAAATACCATGGAACCCCCGCAGACCATACCGGCAAGTGCGCCCCATTTGTTGGTACGTTTCCAGAACAGGGAAAACAGAACAACCGGTCCGAATGCGGCACCGAATCCAGCCCAGGCGAAAGAAACAATGGCAAATACGGAACTGTCCGGATTTCTGGCAATGAATGCGGCAACGACAGAAATTACAAGGAGTGTAATTCTTGCGGCTGCCATGCTTCCGTTTTTGTTGGAAGAATCTTTGCGGAAAGCACCGAGAATGTCGGAAGAAACCGCAGAAGATGCAGCCAGCAGCTGCGAGTCCGAAGTGGACATGGTGGAAGCTAAAATGCCGGCGAGAATCACACCCGCAAGCAGGGCAAATATCACACCGTGCTGGGAGAGCAGGGCGGAAATTTTTACGATAATGGTTTCGGAATTCGATCCGGTCAGCATCTCCAGCGCGCCGACTTTGCTCATGGTATAACCGATCACACCGATAAAGACGGCAACGAACAGGGAGATTACGACCCAGATGGTTGCAACGCGGCGGGACAGTTTCAGTTTTTTTTCATCCTCGATTGCCATAAAGCGGAGCAGGATATGCGGCATACCGAAATATCCAAGTCCCCATGCGGCAGTGGAAACAATGGTCAGGGCACTGTAAGGAGCGGCCTTTCCGGTGTTTACATCATAGGAAAGTGTCATGGAGAGATATCCCGGAAGCTCGGAGGCGTTGTGGATAACGGCACCGATACCGCCAGCAGTTTCTACACCAAAGATCAGAACTACAATCAGAGCAACCGACATGATGATACTCTGGATAAAGTCCGTTGTGGAAGCAGCAAGAAATCCGCCAAGTGTCGTGTATGCCACAATTACGATAGCACTGATGATCATGGCGGTCAGATACTTTACCCCGAATAAGCTGGAAAAAAGTTTTCCGCATGCGGCAAATCCAGAGGCCGTATAAGGAATAAAAAAGATAACAATAAAAATAGCAGCAATGACCTGCAGCATCTTTTTTTCATCGCGATAGCGGTTGCTGAAGAACGATGGGATGGTAATGGAATTGTTGCAGGTGTGCGTATAGCGGCGGATACGTTTGGCAACGATCAGCCAGTTAATGTATGTACCAGCAGCCAGTCCGATTGCTGTCCATCCGGCATCTGAAATTCCAGTGAGGTAAGCAACGCCCGGAAGTCCCATCAGAAGCCAGCTGCTCATGTCGGAAGCTTCGGCACTCATCGCGGTTACGAAAGGACCGAGTTTTCTGCCACCCAGATAGAAATCGTCAGTACTGTTGTTTTTCTTGGAACATCGGAAACCAATATAGATCATACCAATAAGGTATACGATAATGGCAATCATGATGCATATTTGTGCAGATGTCATAAATAAATCCTCCTCTTTTGTACGCTTTCACACGCTAATTGTTCATAGTATAGCACAGATGATAATTATACCGCAACCGGGAAATCCTGTTTGACACTATGGGCAATAAGATGATAAACTGTCTTTGTCTATACATGAGAAAAGCAATTCCGTTTGGCCTTCAACATGTGCTTGCCATGTTTGTAGCAAATCTGGCACCCGTACTGATCGTCTGCAGTGCAGCTCTGGTTCGGGGCAGTGGGGAACACCTTACAGCAGCGGAAATTACACAGATTCTGCAGTGTGCGATGTTTGCTGCGGGAATCGGAACCTGCATGCAGTTATATCCGATCTGGAAAATTGGCTCGAAACTGCCGATCGTAATGGGCGTCAGTTTTACATTTCTCGGAAGTCTGCTGATCATATGTACCAACCCGGAGCTTGGGTATGAAGGAATGATCGGGGCGGTTATTCTCGGCGGATGTACCGTTATGATGTTTGGTTCAATCATGTATGAGGGGATCAAAATGTTAAAAAATTGCGAATTTAATGACCGTACAATGATTATTGTTTCCCTTTCTTTTTGTATCGGGGTTGGACTGACACAGACATCCGGCAACTTCTTTTCCGCATTTCCGAAAGAAGTGGGAGATATCTTCAATGGAAATGCCGTGGCAGGAGTGTTTGTTGTTTCCCTTCTGTTGAGCCTTCTTTTGCCGAAGAAGAAACAGGCAAATTAAATACACGTTGTTAAGGTAACGTTAAGGTGCAGCGATTTTTAAGATAAGGATTTGGTGTTATGATGATATTATCAAAAGGAAATGGAGGAATTTGATATGTGGAGTCGCGCACAATTAAAGGGAAGGGCGAAAGCAACATTTAAACGAAATTATTGGAAATGTATTCTGATCAGCCTGTTGCTGACACTGATTGCAGGGGGAAGCGGAGCTGCTTCGGGCAACATCAGCAGTGCAACCGGTTCCTTACATGGATCGGATAATCAGGCAGGCAGTTCCTATGATTATGACAGCAGTTATGACAGTGATGATGGTTCACTACGCGATTTTGAGGCTGGGCTTGAAGAAGGCTTTAAGGACGGACTGAAAGCAGGAAACAGGGGAATGATGGGCGGTATGGTCGCAGCAGCGATCGCCATCGGCATACTCATAGTTGTTTTTCTGGTGATTTTTGTCCTTATACTTCTGGTTGATGTATTTATCATAAATCCGTTGGAGGTTGGATGCAGGAGATTCTTTATCCGCAACTTAAACGAGCCGGCACAGATTGGGAACATCGGATATGGATTTGACAATAATTACAGGAACGTTGCAAAGACAATGTTTTTCCGTGATCTGTTTACGGTTTTATGGTCATTGCTTTTTGTCATTCCGGGTATTGTAAAAGCATATGAATATATGATGATTCCGTACCTTCTGGCAGATAACCCGCAGATGACCAAAGAGCAGGCATTTGCGGAAAGCAAGCGTATGATGCAGGGACAGAAGTGGAAAGCATTTGTTTTGGATCTGTCCTTTATCGGATGGTACATTTTATCCGGACTGACACTTGGAATTCTTGCAATCTTTTATGTGTCACCATATGTGAATGCAACACATGCTGCACTGTATGAGGCACTGTGCTATGCAAACCCGGCTGGTTCAAACGGATTTACACAGCAGGAGGATCCGGTGAATTCACCTTTCCGGCAGGAGAATGTATGAATTATACGATTTTAATTGCAGATGATGAGCCGGAGATACGAACGCTTCTCCGGCTGTACCTGGAAAATGAAAATTATCAGATTATTGAGGCAGAAAACGGGAAGCAGGCACTGGAACTGCTGAAGAAAGAACATGTGGATTTGTGTCTGCTGGATATTATGATGCCGGAGATGGACGGATACCATGTGTTGCAGGAATTACGTAAAACAAGCAATATTCCCGTTATGATACTTTCGGCAAAGGATGCGGATTCCGAGAAGATTCTGGGGTTAAATCTCGGGGCAGATGATTATCTGGCAAAACCGTTCAATCCTTTGGAGGCAGTAGCACGTGTCAATTCAAATATCCGTCGGTTTTATGCGCTGGGGACAGCGGAACTGTCATCCGGTATGCTGACCGTCCGGGATCTGGAACTGGATCCGGAAGGCTGCGTACTCAAAAAAAATGGAGAACCGATTGAACTGACTTCGGTAGAGTACCGGATCATGGAGTTATTTATGAAGCATCCGGGAAAAGTGTTTACCAAACAACAGATCTATGAACAGGGATGGGGTGACACTTATGTGGTTGCAGACAATAATATTATGGTCTGCATCAGCAAGCTGAGGGCAAAACTTGATGAAGACCCGGCAGCTTATATTCGAACCATCCGCGGATTGGGCTATCGGCTGGAGAAATAGCAATGCGTGATTTACAGGCATTTTTGATCAAACGGTTTATTTATATCCTTGTACTGGTGACAGTTGCACAGTCGCTGATCAGTTTTTTGATCAGCCAGGCGGTTATGCCTGTGGTGATGAAAGTTTTTTTCCCGGATTACCAGAGGCAGTCATCCGTTGGAAAGACGGATCTGTTTATTTTTATCATATGTGTTCTGTTATTGCTGATAGTAAATGCCGTCCGGATGCTTTTGCCATCACCGCTGCAGGGAATGATGCAGTGGACAGGGGAAAGGTTACAGGACTGGCTGGGCAATGCACTTCCGGCGACAAGGAGTTCCGTCGTCGTACAGGAGATGGAAGGATGGAAAGCCATCCTGCTGTTTGTGGTTCTTCTGCTGTTAATGGTGTGTATGCTGCTTCCTTATATTTTGGGTGCGATAACGTTCGCGCGGATTGTGATGGCGGAGTTTCATCAGATCCAGGAGGAGCGCGAACAGCAGCAGAGAGAGTTTGACCGCAAGCGGAATCTGATGCTTTCCGATATCGCACATGATCTTCGGACACCGGTCACGACCGTATCCGGTTACGCAAAAGCATTGGCGGATCATATGGTACAGGAACCGGAAAAACAGCAGGAATATCTGAACGCCATCCAGAATAAATCGGTTCGGATCGGAAATCTGATCAATTTGTTGTTTGAATATGTAAAACTGGATAGTGAAGGGTTTGCATTAAATGGAAAAACGCTTGATTTGTGTGAACTTCTCAGAGAAAATGCGGCAATGCTGTATGCAGAGATGGAAGAAAACGGAATGACACTGACAGCAGATATTCCGGAGAAAACGATACCGGTCTGGGCGGATGAACTTCAGTTATCCCGTGTAGTGACAAACCTTCTGACAAATGCCATGCAGCACAATCCAAAGGGAACAAGAATCGGACTGTTTGCTTATAGGGAACTGGAGCGGATTTATGTATTGGTGGCAGACAGCGGAATTCTAATTCCAGAGGAACAGGCGCAGCATTTGTTTGATCCTTTTACGCGTGGGGACAAAGCGCGGGTAAGCGATGGGAGGAACGGACTTGGACTTTCCATCGTGTCAAAAATCGTGCAGATGCACGGATGGGACTTAAAACTGGTGCAACAGCCACAGATTCAGCATTATGCAAAAGCAGCCGGATTTGCAAAAGCATTTGTGATTCGGATGGAAAATGCCGGTATGTATTCTGTGCATTCGCCAAAATAAAAAAGTGGCAGAAAAGAGGGAGAGTCTATGATAATTATAAGAGCGATGGATCCGTATGAATTGCTTTGGATGGTACTTTTGATTGTGTTTGTTCTGGGAGAACTTGCAACAATCGGACTAACGTGCATATGGTTTGCCGCAGGTGCACTTGCGGCACTGGTTATGGCAATGGCAGGGGTAAATCCGGTGGTGCAGTTTCTGGTATTTTTAGTGGTATCCATTCTTTTGCTTGTTGCGACAAGACCGTGGGCGCGTAAATATGTAAATGCTAAAATGCAAAGAACAAACGCGGATAGCCTGATTGGGGAAAATATACGGATTTCCGAGCGCGTCAGTAATATGGATCAGACCGGGATGGCAGTTGTTCATGGACAGGAGTGGACGGTGCGTACCCGTAATGATAATGAGATCATTGAACCGGGAGAAGAAGCAAAAATTCTGGCAATCAGTGGTGTCAAACTTATAGTAGAAAAGGTATAGGTAAAGGAGGAAAAAGTTATGCCTGTTGTAATTCTCATTGTAGTGATCATTGCATTGGTCATTATTGTGAACTGTGTGAAAATTGTTCCACAGGCGAATGCGGTAGTTGTGGAGAGACTTGGAGGGTATCTTACCACATGGTCGGTAGGGCTGCATTTTAAGGTGCCGTTTATTGACCGTATTGCAAAAAGGGTTTTGTTGAAGGAACAGGTGGTTGATTTCCCACCACAGCCGGTAATCACAAAAGATAACGTAACAATGCAGATTGATACGGTTGTATATTTTCAGATCACGGATCCAAAGCTGTATGCATACGGTGTGGAAAATCCAATCATGGCAATTGAAAATCTGACTGCTACGACGCTTCGTAATATCATTGGTGATCTGGAACTGGATGAGACATTGACATCACGTGAGACCATAAACACCAAGATGCGTGCAACGCTGGATGTGGCAACAGATCCGTGGGGTATCAAAGTAAATCGTGTGGAGTTAAAGAACATTATTCCACCAAAGGCAATTCAGGATGCCATGGAGAAACAGATGAAGGCAGAGCGCGAGCGGCGTGAAGCCATTCTGCGTGCAGAAGGTGAGAAAAAATCTACAATTCTGGTTGCAGAAGGAAATAAGGAGTCTGCAATTCTCGATGCAGAGGCTGAAAAACAGGCTGCAATCCTGCGTGCCGAGGCACAGAAGGAAGCAACCATCAAGGAAGCCGAAGGTCAGGCAGAGGCTACATTAAAGATCCAGCAGGCCAATGCAGATGGTCTCCGTATGCTCAAAGAAGCTGCTCCGGATAATGCGGTACTTCAGATTAAGAGTCTGGAGGCATTTGCCAAGGCAGCAGACGGTCAGGCAACCAAGATTATTATCCCATCGGATATTCAGGGGATTGCAGGACTGAGCAAATCCATTGTGGAAATTGCAAAAGAAAACGGATAACACAGATACATCTGTGATGCATTGGACGAAACTGCTCCATGAAAATGGGGCAGTTTTTGTTATCTTAGGAAAGTCTTTATTTTGCAGAAGGAAAATGGTATACTATAGATTATTGATGCGGGAGCATATTCCACAGATGAGCGATGGATGTGGAAAGAACAGGAGCGTAAATGAAATCAAAGGTTCGATTTAGGGGAAAGCTGAGATCGTATCTCTGCTGGCCATTGTGGCTGACGATCCCGATGACAATCGCAGATGTGGGGCTTTATTTTTACGATGTGACGGCAGGCTTTTTGCTGACGGTATTTATTGCTGTCTATTTTGTACTGGAACTGGGATTATATTATAATACCAGACCGCGGCTTGCAAATGAGATTATCAATTTTGCCACACAGTATGCAACGGTACAGAAAAAACTTTTGAATGAGTTTGAAATTCCATATGCGCTGCTGGACTATACAGGAAAAATTCTTTGGGTGAATGAACGCTTTTCCGAGCTGACGGGAGTGGGGAGAAACTATCATAAATCAATTACAACCCTTTTTTCCAATATTACCCGTGAGTTTCTTCAGAAACACGAAGATGCACAGAATATTACGATTGAAAAAAAGGAGCGCATTTTCCGGATTTCCCTGAATCGTATTTATTTTGATGATATCATGGAGGAGAGCAAGGAAATTGACGTGAAGGATTCCGATGAATTCCTGACGGCACTGTATCTGTTTGATGAGACCGAACTGCAGCATTGCAAGCAGGAAAATCTGGATCAGAAGCAGGTATCGGCACTTGTTTATATTGATAACTATGACGAAGCGCTTGACAGTATCGAGGATGTGAAGCGTTCGCTTCTGATTGCGCTTGTCGATCGAAAAGTGAACCAGTATTTTTCAAAGATGGATGCGCTTGTCCGCAAAATTGAAAAAGACAAGTATTTTGTGGTATTTAAGTATAAATATTTACAGAAGCTTATGGATGACCGGTTCAGTGTACTTGAAGATGTCAAGACGGTCAAAGTGGGCAATGAGATGGCGGTCACGTTGAGTATCGGTGTCGGGATCAAGGGGACTTCTTATAACGAAAACTATGAGCAGGCACGTGCAGCGATTGATCTGGCACTCGGACGGGGCGGCGATCAGGTCGTTGTCAAAAATGGTGAGGATATTGCATATTTTGGCGGCAAGGCAAAACAGGTGGAGCGCAACACCCGTGTAAAAGCGAGGGTCAAGGCACATGCGCTGCATGAAATTATTGAAAGCCGTGAGAATGTGATTATCATGGGACACAGCCTGACAGATGTCGATTCCCTTGGTGCAGGAATTGGAATTTTCTGTGCAGCCCGTGTGCTTGGAAAAAAGGCACAGATCGTGATCAATGAGCCAACAACTTCCATCCGGCCGCTTATGGAATGTTTTACTCCGGAAAAAGGCTATCCGGAAGACATGTTTATCAACAGTGAGATTGCAATCGAGGAAGTAAGCCGCAATTCCCTGGTTATGGTGGTAGATACCAATCGGCCAAGTTATACGGAGTGCCCGGAACTGCTCACGCGCACAGATACGATCGTTGTGTTTGATCATCACCGTCAGGGCAGCGAAGTGATTGAAAATCCGCTTCTGTCCTATATTGAGCCGTATGCGTCTTCTGCCTGTGAGATGGTAGCAGAAGTTTTACAGTACTTCCAGGAGGGATTCAAGCTTTCTCCGGCAGAGGCAGACTGCATTTATGCAGGTATTTTGATTGATACCAATAACTTTATGACCAAAACAGGTGTCCGTACATTTGAGGCGGCAGCATATCTCAGACGCTCCGGGGCAGAAGTGACCCGTGTGCGTAAAATGCTGCGAAATGATATGGCATGCTATAAAGCCCGTGCGGAGGCAGTGCGTCATGCGGAAGTATATCGCGGTGCATTTGCAATTTCTGTCTGTCCGAGTGAGGACGTGGAAAGTCCGACGATTGTCGGCGCGCAGGCAGCAAATGAGCTGCTCAATATTATAGGAATCAAGGCATCTTTTGTGCTGACAGAGTACGCAGGGAAAATATACATCAGTTCGCGTTCTATTGATGAAATTAATGTACAATTAATCATGGAACGAATGGGTGGCGGCGGTCATTTGAATGTGGCTGGTGCACAGTTGACGGGATGTACGATTTCCGAGGCAAAACATGCCATTATGCGGACCATTGATGAAATGCTTGAAGAAGGAGATATACAGGAATGAAAGTAATTTTATTACAGGATGTGAAAGCTCTTGGGAAAAAGGGCGAAATCGTAAATGTGAGTGACGGTTATGCACGCAATGCAATTCTGCCGAAGAAACTTGGAGTAGAGGCAACGACAAAGAATCTGAATGACCTCAAATTGCAGAATCAGCATGCAGACAAAGTGGCAGCTGAAAATTTAGAGCACGCAAAGGAACTGGCGGAAGAGATTGGAACAAAGAAAGTTGTTGTAAAGATCAAATCCGGTGAGGGCGGACGTATTTTCGGGTCTGTTTCCACCAAGGAAATTGCACAGGCTGCAAAAGAGCAGGCAGGGCTGGATCTGGATAAAAAGAAGATGCAGCTGGGCGAATCCATCAAGGCTCTTGGAACTTATGAGATTCCGGTGAAGCTTCATCCAAAGGTAACCGCAACACTGCGTGTTCAGGTTGTTGAGGAATAGGAGGAAGTTCGCTTGGAAGAAACGCTGATCAAGCGGGTGATGCCGAACAGTCTGGAAGCCGAGCAGTCGGTCATTGGTTCCATGATCATGGATCAGGATGCCATTGTCACAGCCATGGAGATCCTTCTGCAGGAAGATTTTTATCACAAGCAGTATGGAATTCTCTTTGATGCGATGATCGAATTGTACAGCAGCGGACAGCCGGTGGATCTGGTTACACTGCAGAATAAACTCAAGGAAAAGGATGTACCACAGGAAGTCTCCAGTCTGGAATTCGTTGGAGAATTGGTGCGTGCGGTTCCGACATCCGCGAATGTCAAATATTATTGTAATATTGTAAAAGAAAATTCCATGAAGCGAAAACTCATCCGGGTCACGGAAGAGATAGAGAATGAGTGCTATGCGGGCAAAGAATCGCTCGAAAGTGTTCTGGATAAGACCGAACATGATATTTTTGCATTGTTGTCAAGCCGTACCGGTGGAGACTATGTACCGATTCGTCAGGTTGTCATGAACGCACTGGAAAAGATTGAAAAAGCGTCACAGCAGGACGGAAATGTTACGGGAATACCGACAGGGTTTATTGATTTGGATTACCGGACAGCAGGATTACAGCCATCGGATCTGGTATTGATTGCAGCCCGTCCGTCTATGGGAAAGACAGCGTTTGTTTTAAACATTGCACAGTATGTGGCATTTCATGAAAACATGTGCACGGCGATATTTTCATTGGAAATGTCGAAGGAGCAGCTGGTAAACCGACTGTTCTCCCTGGAATCCCGTGTAGATGCACAGGCACTTCGTACCGGTAATCTGTCGGATGCTGACTGGGCGAAACTCGTCGAAGGAGCCGGAATCATAGGGGATTCCGAACTGATCATTGATGATACGCCAGGAATCAGTATTTCCGAGATGCGCAGTAAATGCCGTAAATATAAGCTGGAGCATGATCTGAAACTTATCATCATTGACTATCTGCAGTTGATGTCTGGGTCCGGCAGGAGTACAGACAGCCGGCAGCAGGAGATTTCAGACATCTCCCGTTCCCTGAAAGCACTTGCCCGTGAACTGAATGTGCCGGTGCTTGCCTTGTCCCAGCTTTCCCGTGCAGTCGAGCAGAGACCGGATCATCGTCCGATGCTCTCCGATCTGCGAGAATCCGGAGCGATCGAGCAGGATGCCGATGTCGTGATGTTTATTTATCGTGATGATTATTATAACAAGGATACTGAACTGAAAGGAATTTCAGAAATCATTATCGCCAAACAGCGTAATGGTCCGATCGGTACGGTGAACCTCGCATGGCTGCCGGAATACACGAAGTTTGCAAATCTGGAACGATAAAATTTTTCTTATGATCATGCATCAAATTAAATACATTTGCCGAAATGCTTGCGCTTTGGACGGGTTTGTACTAGAATACCATTAAGCCAATAAGGCAATAATGATCATTATTCATAAGGAGGATTTTATTATGGCATACGTTATTTCTGATTCATGCGTTAGCTGTGGTACATGTGCAGGCGAGTGTCCTGTAGGAGCAATCTCTGCAGGTGCTTCTCAGTACGAGATCGATGCAAATAGTTGTGTTGATTGTGGTACATGTGCTGGTGTTTGCCCAACTGGAGCAAT
>UMIH01067933.1_pt1 | contig 10870 bp, 10 predicted proteins | sample 1965771 | NCBI WGS metagenome assembly UMIH01 (sample SAMEA4836120, study PRJEB28245) | human gut metagenome | biome: gut microbiome; material: fecal sample | place: Denmark | collected 2008
CGCTTTGAAGAGAGCGGCGCGCGCGCAATGGGACGCACCGCGCGCGGCGTGCGCGGCATCCGCGTTGCCGAGGGCGACGAGGTCTGCGGCGTGGCGCTGGTCGAGGCGGGCAAGAAGCTGGTCACCATCACCGAAAACGGCTATGGCAAGCTGTCCGACTTCGAGGACTTCCGCACGATGAAGAACCGCGGCGGCAAGGGCGTTGCGGCGCACGGGCTCAGCGAAAAGACCGGCGCGCTCGCGTCGATTGCGACGGTGGACAGCGAGGACGACCTCATGCTCATCACAGGTGAGGGCATGATCATCCGCACGCCGGTCACCGACATCCCCACCTATTCGAGAACCGCCGGCGGCGTCCGCGTGATGCGGCTCGGCGAGGGCGAGAAGATCGTCAACTTCGCCAAGGTTGCAAGGGCAACCGACGAGGATATTGCAAAAGCGGATGCCGAGGTACCGGACGATATGCCCGCACAGGACGATGCGGAGAAGATCACCACCCCGCTTGTCACCGAGGAAACGACCGATGAAGAGATTTAAGGCGGCGGCGCTGCTTTTCTGTCTGGCGCTCTGCTGCGCGCTCACTGCGTGCAGCGGCACACGCCGCATTTACAAAAGCGATCTTGCAGTCTGCCTGCCGGAGCTTGTCGAGCAGTCGAAGGTGCTCAACGAGATCTATTTCGGTGACGGATTTCCGCCGCGCGGCGACGCGACGCTGCCGGGAAACGGCTATTATTATGTGGACGGCGAGGTCTACGGGTTTGAGTCGATCGAGCAGATCAAGGAGGCGACCGAGCAGGTTTTCACGCCGGAGTACAGCGTGATCCTGTATGCGGCGGCGTTTGACGGCGTGGTCGGCGAGGACGGCGCGGTCAGTCTGCCGCGTTACGCCGAGGGCGAGCTCGGGCTGATGCAGTATATGGGGGCGACGGTCTATGACCTCGCCGACCGCAGCTATGACTTTGAGACGCTGAAGATCAAAAAGGCGAGCAGAAACCGCGCCACGGTCAGCATTAAGACGACGGACGCGCAGGGCGGCAGCGCCACGGTGGAGTTGATCGTCGTCCGCACCCTCGATGAAGAGGGCGTCGAGTATTACCGCCTCGACAGCCCGACGTATTGAGAGAAATAAAGGCGCATCCGTGCGCAAACTACCAAGCCTTCCCCAGCGGGGGAGAGGTGTACGAGACGCGCAGCGTCTCGCGGAGTTTTCCCGGTGGGAAAACATCCTGACGGATGAGGTGTCATGCAGACAGCTGGCACAGCATGGCGGAATGTTTTGCTTTGTACAATCCCTCATCAGTCGCCTACGGCGACAGCTTCCCCCAAGGGAAGCCTAAGAAATGCTTGCGTCTCGTACAGCTCTCCCCCAAGGGAAGCCTAAAAGATGCGCATCCATACGCATCTATCTTCGCCTCCCCTTGCACAGGGGAGCCAAAAATGATTCCATTTTACGGAGGCACATATGGCAGTCACAAAGAAGAAAGCAAAGCCGGTTGAGACCGACGATCCGGTTGCCGACAAGCAGAAGGCGCTGTCCACAGCGCTCGGACAGATCGAAAAGAATTACGGCAAGGGTGCGATCATGAAGCTCGGCGAGGGGCTGGATGTGGATGTGGACGCCATTTCCACCGGTTCGATCTCGCTCGACCTCGCACTCGGCGTCGGCGGCGTGCCGCGCGGACGCATCGTCGAGATCTACGGACCGGAATCCTCCGGTAAGACCACGGTCGCCCTGCACATCATCGCCGAGGCGCAGAAGGCGGGCGGCGAGGCAGCGTTCATCGACGCGGAGCACGCGCTCGACCCGCGCTATGCCAAGAAGCTCGGCGTCAACATCAACAATCTGCTCGTGTCTCAGCCCGACTGCGGCGAGGACGCGCTCTCCATCGCGGACGCGCTGGCGCGTTCGGGCGCGATCGACGTCATCGTCATCGACTCGGTTGCGGCGCTCGTGCCGCGCCAGGAGATCGACGGCGACATGGGCGCGTCGCATGTGGGTCTTCAGGCTCGCCTGATGTCGCAGGCAATGCGCAAGCTGTCCGGCGTCATCGCGAAGAACAACTGCGTCGTCGTCTTCATCAACCAGCTGCGCGACAAGGTCGGCGTCATGTACGGCTCGCCCGAGGTCACCAGCGGCGGCAACGCGCTGAAGTATTATGCCTCCGTGCGCATCGACGTGCGCAAGAAAGAGGCGCTTAAGCTGGCAAACGGCGAGATCTACGGCAACCATGTCAAGGTCAAGGTCGTGAAGAACAAGGTTTCGTCACCCTTCCGCACTGCGGAGTTCGACATCCTGTTCGGCAAGGGCATTTCCAAGAACAGCGAGCTTCTCGAGCTCGGCGAAAAGCTGGACATCATCAAGAAGAGCGGCTCGTGGTTCTCCTACAATGAGGATCGCATCGGGCAGGGCAAGGACAACGCCAGAAAGTTCCTCGATCAGAACCCGGAGATTGCAGCCGAGATCGAGGCAAAGGTGCGCGCCGCCGCCAAGCCGGAGCTGCTCGAGGAAGAGCCCGAGGCGGCGTTCGAGCTGGACGACGAATTTGACGTCCGCGACTTTGAAGTCGATGGATGATTTCGCCTGCACCGTCACGCGACTGACTTCGGCGGACGGCGGGGATGGCGTGCGGCTCACGCTCGCCGACTTTCCGGACGGCGAGGGGCACACGCTGACGATTTCGGCAGACGACTTTCTCGCGATGCGCATCGCGCGCGGCGCGATGGATGCGGACACGCTTGCTGCCGTCACAGAGGCGGCGGGGCGGTACGCGGCGCTGCGCGCGGCGATCCGGATGCTCGGTGCGGGGCAGTGCAGCCGTCGGCGGCTGTATGAAAAGCTGCGCGCGCGGCGCATTACGGATGCGGACGCGACCTTCGCGGTCGATACCGTCTATGCCAAGGGGTACATCGACGAGGACTGGCAGTTGAGGAGCTACATCCGCACGCTGACCGCGCAAAAGCAGTACGGTCCGCGCAAGCTCTATGCGGCGCTTGCCGCCAAGGGTTACCGCGGCGACGACATCCGCCGCGCAATGGATGAAAATTTCGGCGCGGAGGAGATCCGCGCGGCAAGGCGCGTCTTTCTTGAAAAGAAGTTCGGCAAGACCGCGCCCGAGACGCGCGACGAAGCCGCCGCCATGCGTCAGGCACTGTATAAACAGGGCTTTTAGGGATGGCAATATCGGCAATCGCATCTTAGCCTTCCCCCAAGGGAAGCCTAAAACGCATCCCGTCCCGTACAGCTCTCCCCCCAAGGGAAGCCTGAAAAATCACGCCACATCTTTCCCAATCTAATTTTACGCGGAGATACCATGAAAATCGGATTTGTTTCACTCGGCTGTTCCAAAAATCTTGTGGACACCGAGGTTATGCTGAAAAGGCTCGCCGACGCGGGCTACACCATCACGCCCGACGAGACCGAGGCGGACATCATCGTCGTCAACACCTGCGGCTTTATCCAGAGCGCCAAGGAAGAGGCGATCGACAACATCCTCGACGTTGCGTGGCTGAAGAAGAACCGCGCGCTGAAGGGCATCATCGCCACCGGCTGCCTCGTGGAGCGCTACCGCGAGCAGGTGCTCGAAGAGATGCCCGAGGTGGACGCGGTGCTCGGCACCGGCTCGTACCATAAGATCGTCGAGGCGGTGGAAGCCGTCGCGCGCGGGGAGAAATACGCCTCCTTTGAGGACAAGAATGCCGCGCCGCTCGGCGGCGAACGCATTGTCACCACGCCGCCCTACACGGCGTATCTCAAGGTCGCCGAGGGCTGCGACAACCGCTGCACCTACTGCGCTATCCCGCTGATCCGCGGCAGAATGCGTTCCCGCCGCATGGAGGACGTTGTCGCCGAGGCAAAGTCGCTCGAAAAGATCGGCGTCAAGGAGCTCAACATCATCGCACAGGACACCTCGCGCTACGGGCTTGACCTCTACGGCAAATATATGCTGCCCGAGCTGGTGCAAAAAATTCTTGCCGAGACGCAGATCCCGTGGATCCGCCTGCTCTACCTCTATCCGGACAAGATCACGGACGAGCTGGTCGCCGTTATCCGCGATAACGACCGCGTCTGCAAGTACGTTGACCTCCCGATCCAGCACGTCAATGACACTGTGCTCGCGCGCATGAACCGCCACGGCGACGGCGCGGTTGTCCGCGCCGCGGTGGAAAAAATTCGCCGCGAAATCCCGGGCGTGACCCTGCGCACCACGGCGATCGTCGGCTTCCCCGGCGAGACCGAGGCGCAGTTTGCCGAGCTGTGCGAATTTGTCAAGGAGACCGGATTTGACCGCTTCGGCGCGTTCACCTACTCGCCCGAGGAGGGGACGCCCGCTGCCGAATTCCCGGATCAGATCGACGAGCAGGTCAAGCAGGATCGCTATGACACGCTCATGGCGGTGCAGCTTGAAGTTTCGGAAAAGAAGATGCAGGAGAAGATCGGCGACGTGATCGAGGTGCTCTGCGAGGGCTATGATCCCGTCGCGGGCGTGCAGTACGGCAGAAGCCGTGCCGATGCGCCGGACGTGGACGGCAAGGTCTATTTCACATCGGCAAAGAAGCTGCCCGAGGGGGTTTTCGTCAACGTGAAGATCACCAAGGCGCTGGATTACGATCTGTTCGGCGAAGCCGTCAGGTGAGGAGGACAATATGAAGCTCAATCTTCCGAATAAGCTCACGATGCTGCGCGTTTTGCTGGTGCCGGTATTTCTCGCGCTCATCACGATTCCAAGCAATCTGTATGTCGCCTGCATCGGCGGCGCGGCGGTCTTTGCCATTGCATCCTTCACCGATATGCTGGACGGTAAGATCGCGCGCAGCCGCGGGCTGATCACCGATTTCGGCAAGTTTATGGATCCGCTTGCGGACAAGCTGATGGTGTTCGGCGCGATGCTGGGCATTCTCTGCCGCATGGAGGAGATCCGCCCCTGGTTTGTCTGGGTGGCGTTCATCGTCATTTTCCGCGAGCTGGCGGTCACCTCGATGCGCCTGGTCGTCGCGGGCAAGTCGGGCGAGGTTATCGCGGCGAAGATGATCGGCAAGGTCAAGACATGCACGCAGATCGCGGCGATCCTCGTGATCCTGCTCGAGCCGACCTGGCAGCTGATCCTTGCCACCGGCAATGTCCTCAGCTATATTTTCATGGCGGCAATGGCACTCATCACGATCATCTCCGGCGTGGATTATCTGAAGTCTTATTGGAAGTATATCCGACCGTAATGTAAGGATTCCCGTTTGGGAGAGCTGTACGAGGCGCAAAGCGCTCTTTTAGGCTTCCCTTGGGGAGAGCTGTACGAGACGCTGCGCGTCTCGCGGAGTTTTTCTTCGTCGGCTGAACACCGACGATTTCGCGATGCGAAAACGAAAAACATCCTGACGGCGACTGAGGGAGAGATAACGAAAGGCAAAACGGGTCGTCGAGGGCGCCGACCCCTACCGAGTTGGTACGAGAAGTACATTCACCCCCCGCATCCCTACTTTTCCACCCGAGGAGGTTTTTATGGAAACCGAAAAGCAGGTCAAAGCGACGATCATGGACGACGCGGCACTCGGCCGCGCGCTCACACGCATCGCACATGAGATTCTTGAACGTAACCGCGGCGCGGAAAACGTCGCGCTGATCGGCATCCGCCGCCGCGGTGTGCCGCTTGCCGCCCGCATCGCGGAGAAAATGACCGCAATCGAGGGGACGGCGCCCGCCGTCGGCGAGGTGGACATCACCTTTTACCGCGACGACCTTACCACGCGCAGCGAACAGCCCGTGCTGAACGCCACGCGCATCGACTTTGACGTCACGGGCAAGGACGTGGTGCTGGTGGACGACGTGATCTTCACCGGGCGCACCGTCCGCGCGGCGATGGAAGCCGTGTTCGACCTCGGCAGACCGCACACGGTGCAGCTTGCCGTGCTGATCGACCGCGGTCTGCGCGAACTGCCGTTCCGCCCGGATTTTGTGGGCAAGAATGTGCCCACCCGCCACAGCGAGTTGATTTCGGTCAACCTCCGCGAGATCGACGGCGAGGACAAGGTCACCATCAAAGAATGAGATAAAAACAAGAAACGGGGGAAACTTTCGTGTGCGAAAGTTTCCCCCGTTTCCTTTTGTCTGTTAGGGGCGACTGTTGAATTGCCCACCGCATCCAACCTGTGCGCGGCTGTTCCGGAAAACGGACTTTTCCGCGAAAACTGTTGCGGCAGGCAGCGCGCGGTGCTACAATAGAGAAAAATGCATGTTTCGGGAGAGCATTCCATGATCGAATTTCTGAAAAACAACACCGACACGCTGGTCTGCCTTGCCGGCGAGACCGTTGCCCGCATCCCCGCGGCGGCAGGCGCAGTCGATACCTTTGAGCCCATCGAGGACGGCGTGTGGAAATGGACGCGCAGGACCGCCGCGCCGACTTCGCACATGCGCATGACGGTCATCGCCTCTGCAGCCGACTTCACCATGGTGCCCGGCATCAGCTACGGCGGCAACGGCTGGGGCAGCACGCCCGAGTACGTCGGCGACCGCGCCGAGGACGGCACGCCCTGGAGCTTCGCCTCGCACCGCGCGACGATCCCGTCCTGCACCTACAGCGAAAACGACCGCGTCAGCCTCGCGCTGCTTGCCGCCAACCCCGACGATTCCACTGCCTGCTCGCTCTACAGGACCGACGAGGGCGAAAATCACGTGCTGATCTTTCCCGAGGAGGAGCAGACGAAGACCTTGCAGCGCCATTTCTGGGGTGACCCGTTTGTCGGTGAAATGGAGCCGACCGACATATTCTGCGCCATCCTCTGTGTCTGGGAATCGGACGGCACGCGCCACCGCTATGCGCCGCTCTGCGACTTCGCATGGCGGCACTTCGGGCATCCGCTTGCCGCGCCGAAATCCGCACGCGAGCTTTACCGCCTTTCGATTGCTTACTGCCGCTACCTGTTCGAGCGCGAGCGCGACGGCTTTGCCGCCTTCACGATGGGCGCGCAGTGGCATCTCGGCATCACTGCCTATCAGAAGACGCTGCACCGCTACGAGATCAGCTGGGTCGGGCAGAGCGCGTCCATGGCGAACGCCTACATCCACGACTATCTCATGACCGGCGACCGCGAGAAGCTGGACATCGCCCTCGAAGTGCATGACAGCTGGCTGCGCGCCGGGCGTTTTCCTGCCGGGCACGTCGCTGCGCGGCTGGACTTTGATCCATGGCTGAACGACGACTACCCCGCCGACTACGAGCCGGATCGCTGGAAGATCGGCGAATGTACCTACGAGACGCATCTTGCCTGGCGCGGCAAGACCTTCCGCCGCGACCAAAACGGGCGCATCCTGCTCTCGCACGACGCCTGCAACAACGGCGGCGCTGCCGACGGCTACTTTGAGGCATACGACCTCCTGAAGGAAGCGGGCATCGACAAGCCGGAATACCTTGCCGCCGCCTACGGCATCTGCGATTTCGCCCTGCAAAATCAGAATGCCGAGGGCGCGTTTGCAAAGTCCTGGGATGAAAACGGCAATGTCCTTGCCGACAAAGGCACGGTCGGCGCGTTTCTCATCCTGCCGCTCGTCACCGCCTACAAAAAGAGCGAAAACGAGACCTATCTCACCGCTGCCGCGCGCGCTTTCGCATTCTACTATGGGGCGCTCGTGCGCGACGGCTTCACCACCGCGGGCGCGCTTGACACCTACTGCATCGACAAGGAGTCCGCAAGCCCGATGCTCCGCGCGGCACTCGCGCTCTACGATGTCACGGGCGACCGCGCTTATGTCGCCGCCGCCGAGAAGATCGCGTGGTATCTCTCGACCTGGACGATGCACTTCACGGTGAAGTACCCGGCGGATTCCATGCTCGGCAAAATGGGTTGGGACACCTTCGGGCTGACCTCGGTCTCGACCGCGCACCAGGCGCTCGACCAGTACGCCCTGCGCGATGTGCAGTCCTTCCTGCGGCTGTACGCGCTCACCGGGCGCGTCCAGTGGCGCGAACGCGCCGTCGCCTTCTGGTGCGCGGCGTGCCAGTGCATCTCGGACGGCACGATGTATGTGAACGGGCGCCTGCGTCCCGCCGGTGCACAGGATGAGGCGATCTTCCACACCCGTTGGGGTCGCCACGGCGTCGAGCCGTTCCGCCCCTCGCAGTGGCTGCCCGCATGGCCCTGCGCCTTCCGCCTCGAAAACCTCCGGTGGATGCCCGATTGGTCGATCCTCGACGCCGGGCTTGCGAAGATTGAGCGGGAGAAGTAAAGCGCGGGGTAAGGCGGCGGGAGACAGACGGCGCATCCATACGCATCTAACATAGCCTTCCCCAGTGGGGGAAGACGGGGACGGAAACGCAAAGCGTTTCCAATGAGTTTCCCTTGTGGGAAACATCACGCTCAGCGGTGGATGAGGTGTACACGTACAAAGCAACGGGTCGTCGAGGCGCCGACCCCTACCGAAAACATCTTCCCCCCACACAAGAAAACACCCCCGGGGCTTTCATTCGAAAGCCTCGGGGGTGCTCCTATCATTTTTACAGTACGCAGGAGAGGAACTCCTTCGTGCGGGGGTTTTGCGGATCGGTGAAGATCTCCTCGGGCGTACCCTCTTCGACGATGCCGCCGTCCGCCATGAAAATCACGCGGTCGGCAACGTCGCGGGCAAAGCCCATCTCGTGCGTGACGACGATCATCGTCATACCCGCTGCCGCCAGCTCCTTCATGACTGCCAGCACCTCGCCCACCATCTCGGGGTCGAGCGCGCTTGTCGGCTCGTCAAAGAGCATAATGTCGGGGTTCATCGCCAGCGACCGCGCGATTGCCACGCGCTGCTGCTGACCGCCCGACAGCTGATGCGGGTAGGCATCCGCCTTGTCGGCAAGTCCGACGCGGCTGAGCAGCTCCATCGCCTTGGTCTTCGCCGCCGCCTTGGTCATCTTCTTTAGCTCGACCGGCGCAAACATGATGTTTTGCAGCACGGTGAAGTTGGAGAACAGGTTGAAGCTCTGGAACACCATGCCGATGTTTTCGCGCACCTTGTTGATATTGGTCTTTTTGTCGGTGACCACGGCGTCGTCTATGATGATTTCGCCGCCGGTCGGCTCCTCGAGCTTGTTGAGGCAGCGGAGCAGGGTGGATTTGCCCGAACCGGACGGTCCGATGATGCAGACGACCTCGCCCTCGGTGACGGTGAGGTCGATGCCGTTGAGAACCTCGAGCTTGTCAAAGTGCTTGACAAGATTTCTGACCTTAACCTTTTCTGTCATAGCTCATCCTCTTTTCAATGCGGCGGGACAGCACCATCAGGAGCGAGATGACCACCAGATAAAGTGCGCCGACGTAAACATAGGTTGCAAAGAAGCTGAAGGTCGAACCGACATACTGCTTTGCGCGGTTGACCACCTCGGCAAGTCCGATGACGGACAGAATCGAGGTGTCCTTGACCGTGATGATAAACTGGTTGACCAGCGAGGGAATCGCGATCTTGAACGCCTGCGGCAGCACCACGCGCAGCATCGTCTTGGCAGACGAAAGTCCCAGGCTGCGCGCCGCCTCGGTCTGCCCCTTCGGCACCGCCTGGATGCCGCCGCGGAAGATCTCCGAGATGTACGCGCCCGCGTTGAGGCTGAGCGTGATCGCGCCCGCCGTAAACGGCGTCAGCGTAAAGGCTGTTCCCGTCATCACCTTGACCAGCTGCGGGATCGCATAGAACACGAAAAACGCCTGCACAAGCATCGGCGTGCCGCGGATCAGCCAGACATAGACGGCAGAGATCGCGCGCAGAACCGGGTTTTTCGACATGCCCATGATGCAGGACAAAAAGCCGATCACCATGCCGAGGGCGATTGCCAGAAGGGCAATGCCGATGGTCAGCTTCAGTCCGTCCAGAAGAAGCGGCATCGCTTCATGAAACACTTTTACAAAATCCATAAGTCTGCGTGCCCGCCGTTGCGGCGGCTCCTTTACTCCCGATAGATACCAAAATTTAGGATGGCGCGGTTTCGCGCCATCCTAAATCGAACAAACAGGTTTTGCGGCAATTACATGCCGTACTTCTTTGCGATCTCGTCGTACTTGCCGCTTGCCTTGACGTTTGCAAGACCTGCGTTGAAGAGCTTGATGAGGTCAGCGTTTTCGCCCTTCTTCACGCCGAAGCCGTAGGAAGCGGGGTTGATGACGTCGCCGACGACCTTCAGCGGCTGACCGTCCTTGATCGCTGCGCCGATGACCGAGCGGTCCTCGAAGCAAGCCACGCAGGTGCCCTGTGCGACTGCCTGATACATCTCGGGCGAGCTCTCAAACATCATCGTGGTGAAGCCATACTGATCCTTGACGGACTCAGCATATTCAAGACCCATCGTGGCCGCCTTGGTGGCAACGACCTTACCCTTGAGGTCGTCAAGCGTAGCGACTGCGCTGTCTGCGGCAACGACCATGATCTGGCCGTCCTCGAAGTAGCCGTCCGAGAAATCGAAGATCTCCGCGCGATCCGGCTTGATGGTCATGCCGGCGATGATGGCATCTGCCTGACCTGCCTGAACCTGACCGAGCGCGGCGTCAAAGCCGACGTTCTCGACCGTGTATTTGAAGCCCTGATCCGCGGCGATCGCGGCGAGCAGATCCATATCGAAGCCGACATAGGTGTTGGTCGCAGTGTCCAGATATTCAAAAGGCTTGAATGCGTTGTCCGACACGATCTTGTAGACCTTGCCGTCGTCCTTCTTGCCGCAGCCGGCAAATGCAAATGCAAGCATCAGTACCGCCAGCGAAAGAGCGGCGATTTTGAACATGTTTTTCATAAGATTACCTCCAACGCTATGAAAAAGTATGACTTATAATAGCATTAAAAATTCATTTTGTCAAGCGCTTTTTTCATATATATGCCGTTTTTGTCGATTATTTTGCAATAAAGAGCCTC
>UMIH01069000.1_pt1 | contig 10826 bp, 11 predicted proteins | sample 1965771 | NCBI WGS metagenome assembly UMIH01 (sample SAMEA4836120, study PRJEB28245) | human gut metagenome | biome: gut microbiome; material: fecal sample | place: Denmark | collected 2008
TATTAGTAAAGGTGCTACTGAATTTATTTGTATGCTTCATTATAATTATTGGATCAAAAGTGAAGATGAAAAAAATGAAATAGATAATATATTAACTAATAATCAAAAGAAAAAAGATGAATACTTAAAGGTAAAATATAATCCTGATGATATTTTTAAGAATAGAAATGTAAATAATAATGACATTACTCAAAATGTTCAAGAGAAATTAAATGAAGAATATAACAAAAATTTACCAATGGAGGTACAAAAACAAAATATATTTCGAAGATTATTGGGATTTATAAAAGATTTATTACATATAAAATAAATTTATTATGTTGGAGGGAAAGGTTATGAAAAATATAAAAAGCTATAATGCAGAAAAATATAATGATAATAAATACGAAAAAATAAATGAAGGAATATATAAAATTGGAGATGAATACGTCACATCAATTTCATTTGAACAAGAAACAGAATATGATGAAGGAGATTCTCCAAAGTACATTTCTCAATATCCTTTAGAGGATTTATTGGATAGATTTCATGTTCATATATCAGATTTTTATGATGAACTAAATAATATAAGCGAAAAAGAATGTTATCAAGAATTTGCTTCTAGTAAATTAGAAAATATAGAGAATTTAAGAAGTATAATTGGAAAGCATGTATATAATTTATTAGAAAATGAAGCATATAAATTAATCATTGAATAATATTTTAGTCGGGGATAGGTTTTTATTATTCTTCATTAAAACTTACTCCTTCCATTTTTTTATTACCTCTCGCATTAATAATATTTTTATATTTTGTAATGTTTTGAGACAGTTTCTCAATTACTGATTGTTCATAATTAGTAACATTATTAATATCTAATATATCTTTTCTCTCATCTCCTGAAAGATAGTACCATTTTTTAGCTATATCTGATATTTCCTCCTTTCTTCTTTGTTCTTTTTCAGTAAGTTTTATTTTATTTTCAAAGTAATTATAAAAATCTAAAAATATTGTTTCCACTTCATCTTCTGTAACTTCATATATTTTTAATAGTTCTTCCTTTTCTGTTTCTTCAAAAACATTTGCTTTAAATGCTTCTGCTATTTCATAAAGCAATAATTTTCTTTGTAAATTTTCAATTTCATCATAGCTCTTTATTATACACTCTTCTTCCTGATCAGTCACATAAAATGTATTCTTGAAGGCATCATATTCATCTTTCATATTTTCATCAGTTAATACACTATATAATTCGTGCATCCAATCATAATCCACGTTTGCTTCTTTAGAGTTTTTTCTTAATACATATTCTTCCAATGCATCATTTAAAGATATATTTTCTTTTCTCATATACGAAACTACTCTTTGACTATTGATGTTATTGTTTAATAATAAATGTTTTAATAATATTCCATACTTTTCATATATCCAACTTGATGGGATTTCTTGTCCCTTTTCCCTATAATGTTTAATTGCCTCTTCCATTGTTTTTCCATATGTATGAATTGAATAATATATACACGAAAAATTCAGTCCATTTTCAATACAATATTCAAGTAACGATTGTCCATTAGGTAATACTAATTTTTTATTTGACATTGGAGATTTTCTTGGTTTTTCAGTTTTTAACTTTTTTATGTCATCAATCTTCATTCCAGAATTCAACATATTTAACAATTCAGATTCTTTTATTCCTAAAACAATTGATAAATCTGACAAACTTAATTCTGTATTTCTGATTGTAACTTTTTGATTTCTACTCCTCTGGATTTTTGCCATATAAACTGCTTTATCAATATTACCATATTTTTTGTAATACCTACGCAATGTAGTTTCTGCTACTCCTTCATCTTTAGCTATTGTTCTTAAGAACTTTAATTCGCCTTTATATTCGATTCTACCACTTTCATACTCATCCTTTTTTTGGTAATATTGTTTTATTGCCTCATAGATATCTCCTGTTTGTTCATAATATCTTTTTAATGTGTCTCCTGTTGTTCCCACTCTTTGAGCAATAGTTCTCATAGCTAGCATTTCACCATTATATTCAATCTTTGTTTCTTCTAATTTTCTTCTTATTTCTTTGCATTTATTTACAGCTAAATAAATATCTTTATACTCATCATAATATTTTCTTAATGAGCTTGCTCCTATTCCTTCTCTTTGAGCAATAGCATAAATTGCCAGCATTTCACCATTATATTCAATCTTTGTTTCTTCTAATTTTCTTCTTATTTCTTTACATATATTTACAGCTAAATAAATATCTTTATACTTATTATAATATTTTCTTAATGTGACTCTTTCTATTCCTTCTCTTTGAGCAATAGCATTAATTGTCAGTATTTCTCCATAGAACTCAATTTGATTATTTATCATATTGAACCCTCCTTAAATTCAAACAATTCCATTTTAATTATATCATAATTAGACACTTTTTTCAAATAGCTCCTTTTGTCACATTGTATCATTTGTAATTTTATGTGTCTATTTTTATTTCAAAGTGCATCACCTAATTTTATCATTTATACCTCATTTACATTTTTGTAAATCATGTATATAGTTTGATTCTATTTAAACATCTTATTTTCATAGCAAAACCTCTTTATTTTTACTAATTTAAAAATTAAAGCAATGTAAGGAACATTATTTTTTATTGATTTTTTATTTCTGATTTGATAAAATATACAAAATTTAATTAAAGGAATTTTATATGGAAGACATCGAATTCAAAACAGACGCAAAAAAATTTAAATATAGAGTTAATGGAATTATTATTCATAACAATAAAATATTGACAATTAAAATGAAGAATAATATTTCTTATTGTTTACCCGGTGGTCATGTTGAGTTAGGCGAAGATAGTAAAACCGCTATATTGAGAGAAATGCTAGAAGAAATTAATACCTCTGTGTCAATCGATAAAGAATTAGCTATAGTAGAAAATTTTTATTTAGATAAAAAAATTTTTCAAACACACGAAATTGGCTTTTACTACCTTGTAGTTCCAAACAATTTCGATAAAATTTCGTTGCCAAACTATACTAAATTAGAAAATGATAAAGGTAAAATTAAAAGCCATAACTTTGAATGGCTTGACATTCCTCTATTAAAAGATTTTGATTTCAAACCGGAATTTTTAAAAGAAAAGCTAATTCAACGAAACTATAATTTTGAACATATAATAATAAAATAATTTAAGTAACTAAATTTATATATTTTTATTTACTGCTTTCAAATCACATTGCAAAAAGGCTAAAGTTATATCAAAAGTACATAAAATATTAGATTTTTTTCTGTGCAATAACATCATATATGTGTCAATGTTTTTTTTCACCAGAAGCTATTATTGCATCTTTTTCTATCTCATTAAATTGAATTAACTCAAAATCACTAAAAAGAGCTTTGACTTCTTGTTCTGTTAAAAATATTAGATTTTCTTTTATTTCTGCCCATGTATCTTTTTTTCCAAAAAAATTTCCAACAAAATACCCGTTCATCTGAAAGAGAATTAGTTATATTTTTCCATATATCACTAAAAAACTCTTTTTTTGAAAAAGGTAGGCTAAAATTTGCAACAATCAAATTTACTTTAGGCAAATTCATTTCACCAAAAAAACATTTTTTAAACTTAAAATTCTCTGATTCTTTTTGGCTAAGCTGTTCTCTTATAATATATTCTGTGTCTTTCTTATCTATGGATAAAACATTCCAATTATTTTTTAGTAACTCTATAGTGTCTCTTCCTGCACCACATCCTAAGTCAACAGCTTTTCCCGGTGACACATTAAGATTTATAAAATTAAGTACATTTAAATGTGGCTTTGCATTTTTTGTAATATTATAATATTTTTCTTTACTACTTTTCATCAGAATTTTCCTCTTAATAATCTATTTAATTAATTCTTTGTTAATATAATAACTAAAATTATATTATTCAATCGTTCTTCCTGAGCTCTTTTTCTAAAACTATATACATCTGCCTTGTTCTTGCACTGTGTGTATCATATTCTGCCTTTGAATTTCTAGGTATAAAAGCTTTATTACAGAATTTACAAATCTTAAGCATAATAGTATATTGTGATAAATTAACTAAAAAGTCCCATAAAATAGTCTTAAAACATCCTTATATCCTGGAAATTTTATTTTTTTTATATAATCAATAACTTCTTGTACATTATATTTCACATATAATTGCTTATATTCTATTTCTTTTTTGTTGATATTTAATATTCCATACGGTGCAAAATTCGTTTTTCCTGGACATCCCAGTGCTCCTGGATTTATATATGTTTTTCTATTTTTAAAATTATAAACTTCTCTATGGGTATGCCCATAGATATATATATCGGCATCTATTCTATTAAACATTATTTCATTTTCCTCTACATTTGCTTCTTTAATATGCCTTCTAAAATTTCCATCTTCATTCATTGGATAATGAGCAATATATATTTTATTTCCTTCTATCTCACATATTATTTCTTTTGGCAATCTTGATATAAACTCTATTGAAGATTTACTTAGTTTATTTTTTATCCATTCATTTCTCTGTAACTGTTCATCACTTATTTTCATTTTTTCATCGTGAACCACTTTAGGCATACCCTCAATTATATATCTTTCACGATTTCCTTTTACTGCAATTACTTTTGACCCCATATTTATTATTATTTGTATTACCTCTTCTGACATTGGAGCTCCACCCACTAAATCTCCTATACATATTATTTTATCTATATTTTCTTTTTCAAATTGCTTTAAAACCGCATCTAATGCTTTTTTATTTCCATGTATATCTGAAATTAATCCAATCTTCATAAAATCATTTCTTTCATTATAATTTATACAAATTATATATTAATATTGTTTTTTTGTAAAATAATAATTGTGGTAGTAAAAAAAAACTACCACTTTGATATATTTATTAGTCTTACATTTTTAAGGAAGTATTTTTGATTTTGTATTCGTGTAAAATATATCTAACTTGCTCATTGCCCTCGTAATAGCAACATATAATAGCTTAATATCTAATGAATTATTACTATATCTTTCATTATTGGCATTTGCAATTATTACACAGTCAAATTCCAGTCCTTTTGCTAGATATGACGGAACAACTGATATTCCTGCATTATATTTTGAGTCTTTTCCCTGTATCAATTTTACATCCTCTCTTATCTTACTTATCTGTTTTTCAATTTCTTTACACTCTTTTATGTCTTTTCCTATTATGGCAATTGATTTATAACCGTTTTTTTTTGTGTTCCATTATTCTTTCATTAATATTCTTTATTAGTGAGCCTTCTTCTATATGCTTGCAATAAACGGAGTTTTTCCTGTCTATGACTGGCTCTCCCAAAACAATAAATTCTTTTTCGTAATCTGGAAGATTATTAATAACCTTGTTTGCAATTTTCATAATTTCTTTTGTAGTTCTATAAGTTTTTTTCAATGTAGTATATGTAACACTTACGTCTTTAAATTCAACATCTATAAATCTTTTCCAATTTTCAATTCCTCTGTAAAAATGTACTCCCTGAGCTATATCTCCCAAAATTGTCATAGAATTGCTTTTTAAAATACTTTTTAGCACGTCAAATTGAAACTCACCATAATCCTGAGCTTCGTCTATTACAACATGCTTTATTTGGCATTTGTCCTTTATACCAAATGTTTTATATTGAATATACATGAGTGGAGCTAAATCTTCAAATGCAAACTCGTTGTTTTTTATATTTACTAATGTAGTATCTTTTAAATATTGTGATACATCATCTGCATTGTCGTTGAAAGTATATTGCATAAAATAATTTTCTAAAAAGTCCTTATAATACTCTATACAATCTTTATTTTGTATTTTATTCAAATACTCTTTTATGATTTTCATATACTTTTTTTCAACCATTTCTATTTCTTTAGCATATTGTTCGAATACTTGTATACGCTTTTCTCCCTGTAGATTTTCTATAGCTCTGGTTCTTTGATTTTTTAAATTCTCTATAATTTCTTTAGATTTTTTTCTAAATTCTGTTGCCAAATGTTTTTCTATCTCATTTATTCGGTTTTTAAAATTATAATTACTATATGTTTTTAAAAACAATTCATTAATGTCCTTATAGTTCATAATGTTATATCCGTTATATTCAAAGTTTTCTTTTGGTATATATTTTTGTTCAACTTCTTTTAAGTATCTGTCAATATATATTTTAAATTTAATTGATGACTTAAACTTTGATTCTTTTAGCACAATATCTATTTTTTCTTTATATTTTCCGTCTATCATATTATTTACTATCTGCACTAGTTTTTCATTGCTGTCCGGAATTTTTAATTTTTTTCCTATTACGTCATATGCAAAATCCTCAAAAGTATATTGTTTAACATCATTTACTCCTAAATCTGGTAGGATACTAGAAATATAGTCTAAGAAAAACCTATTTGGTGCGATTATCATAAATTCTTCTGGTTTAAATTCCTTTTCATAATTGTATATTAAATATGCTATTCTATGAAGTGCAATAGTCGTTTTCCCGACTACCCGCAACGCCTTGAACAATTAATGGTTTATTTATTGGTGCCCTGATAATTTTGTTCTGTTCATCTTGTATAGTAGCAACAATATTTTTCAACCTATCATCTGCTTTTTCCTCAAGTGCATTTTCTAATAATACATCATTACCCGTAACATCTATATCAACATACTTCTTAAGTTTTCTTTCTTCTATTATAAATTGTCTTTTTAAAAATATTTCTCCAAATATTTCTTCATCCAATACCTTATAACTTGCTTTTCCTATTCTTCCTTCATAATACAAATTTGCAATTGGCGCTCTCCAATCAACTACAATTGGTTCCAATGTTTTACTATCTATTATTGATATTTTACCTATGTAGAAACTTTCTTTTTTTCTATTGTTCTCTTTATAGTCCATTCTTGCGAAATAAGGCTTTGTACTTATCTTTTTTATATCATTTATTTTTTTAGCATACATTTGCATTACAAATCCTTTTGCTATATCATTTACATTATATGAGGTTGATAATCTACTTTCCATTTGTTTTTCTTCCTCGTCAATTCTACATATTGTCTCTGCCAACTTTTTTTCTTCTTCAATAAATATATCTTTATCCATTTCAACCTCCCCAAATTTTTCTTTTTTCAATTTATTATAATATAATATAATGTTTTTATCAATTGAATTTATATAGAACAAAAACGGAGATTTTATAATTTTATAATCTCCGTTTTCGTCTATTTTCTATTTTGAAAATTCTTTTTCTATTTCTGCTAACTTTTCGTCAGCATCTTCTGCGCTTTCTCCTTTTACACCTATGTAGAATTTAATTTTTGGTTCTGTTCCAGATGGTCTTACAGCACACCATGCATTGTCGTTTAAATAATAATATAGCACATTTGATTTAGCCATTCCCGTTGAAGTTTCCTCTCCTGTTTGATTATTTTTTATTTTGCCTGTTAAGTAATCTCCCACAGATAATACATTGTATTTTCCCAATTTTTTTGGCGGATTATTTCTCATATCTTCCATTATTAATTTTATTTTTTCAGCGCCTTCTATTCCCTTATGAACTATTGAAAAATTCTTCTCCTTATAATATCCATATTTTTTATACATATCATTCATTTGATCCCATAAAGTTTTATTTTGCTCTTTATAATATGCAGTCATCTCGCTTAACATCATTACAGCAACTATTCCGTCTTTATCTCTTGCATGTGTTCCTATTATGCAACCATAACTTTCTTCATATGAGAATAAACAATTATAGCTGTTATTATTTTCCTCAAATCCTCTAATTATTTTAGCTATATTCTTAAATCCTGTTAATGTTTCAAACATTTTAACCCCATAATGTTCACAAATTGCATCAGTTAAATTTGATGAAACGATTGTCTTGATAACAGCACTATTTACCTTTAGTTCTCCTCTACTTTTTTTCTGTGATAAAATATATTCTGCTATTAAGTTTCCAGTCATATTTCCTGTAAATTGTATATATTCATTAGTTTTTACATCTTTTACGTAAACTCCTAATCTATCTGCATCTGGATCATTTGCCATTACTATGTCTGCATCAACCTCTTTTGCAAGCTCCAATGCTAATTTAAATGCTTTTCCTTCTTCTGGATTTGGGTAATCAACCGTTGGGAAGTTTCCATCTGGCTCTTCCTGCTCTTTTACAATATATACATTTTCAAATCCTATTTCTTTAAGTACTCTTTTAACTAACATTCCACCTGTGCCATGTAATGGTGTATATACTATTTTTATTTCTTTTTGCATTTTTTCTATTATATCTTTATTTATAACTAATTTTTTTAATTCTTCAATATATCTATCATCTATTTCTTTTCCTATTATATTATATAATCCTTTTTCTTCTGCCTCTTCTTTTTTTATTGTTTTAATAGTTGATAAATCTGTTATACTGTTTACCTCTTGTATTATTTCTGCATCTATAGGTTCTACTATTTGTGCTCCATCATCCCAATATACTTTATATCCATTATATTCTGGTGGATTATGGCTTGCTGTTATAACTATTCCTGCAATACAGCCCAACTCTCTTACGGCAAAAGACAATTCAGGCGTTGGTCTTAATGATTCAAATTTATATGTTTTTATTCCATTTGCATTCAAGCAAAGTGCTGTTTCTTCGCTAAATTCATCTGACATTCTTCTAGAATCATATGCTATTGCAACCCCTTTTTCTTGTCCGCCTTTTTTTATTATATAATTTGCTAATCCTTGTGTTGCTTTTGTAACAGTGTACTTATTCATTCTATTAGTACCCATTCCTATAATTCCTCTTAAGCCTGCTGTTCCAAATTCTAAGTCTTTATAAAATCTTTCTTTTATTTCTTCATCGTTTCCTGCTATTGCTTTTAGTTCCTTTTTTGCTTCTTCATCTATAACCGAATCATTTATCCAGTTATTATATTTTTGCATATATTCTTCCATTTATATAATATCTCCCTTTCTTAATGTTTTGCAAAATAATCCATATATAATTTTCTTGCTGTTTCTGGGCTATCAACACCCTCTGCATTTTTTACAGGTGCAAATTCTTCTTCTCTTTTCACTCTCATAACTAGCATTTCTGGAATAGATGAAAATGCATCAAATATGAATGCTTCAAATTTATATGCGTTTGGCTCTGTTGGATTTATAACATTGCCTTTTTCATCCATATAGCTTGCTTTTTTAAATGCAACATGATAAGGTAATTTGTCTTTGGCTAATTCCTCTAAAATTTTTATATTAAATTGATTACAAAGAATATGAGATTCCCCAAATAGCAACTCTCCATTCTTGTCAACTGCTTCTGCTAGCTCATTAGATATTTCTGAGTATTCTATAACACTTGGTTTACCATCCTTTTTACAAAAAACACCTACTTTTTCGTGTGCATTTGCTTTAACAACACTTTTACCTGCAGCTAATACTTTTTTCTCTACTGAAAGACCTATTAATACAGGATCTACCATTTTTACTAAAACATTGTCCACGCCACCTATAAATACCCATTCTATACCTTTATTTTGCATCTCAAATATAATACCATTTTTTCTCATTGCTTCAAAAATAGCTCCATGTCCTGCTCCTGCTTGTTTTATTAAGCCATTTTCATTTAATAAGATTTTGCCTTGCTTGTCTACCATTGGCATTTTTCCTTGTATAAAAAATTTTATAGCTTCTTTTGGATAGTCAAAGTAGTTATTTTCCTCAAAAAATTTAACTGTTTCATCATTATTTTCGTCGCTTGTCATTATATACCATGGAACTACAACATCATATTGTTTTTTAGCTAATTTTAGAGTATCACATAATATCTCAAAAATCGATTTGTGTGATTCCAATCCTAGGTCAAACGTTCCTTTTGGTCCATTGTGTCCTAATCTAGTTCCCTGTCCTCCTGCCATTGTTACAGCTGCAAGTTTCCCTTTTTTTATTTCTTGAATTCCTATTTCAGAATACTTCCTTAACTCTTCATCAGAAAGCTTTGCCTTTTCGACATGATCTATTGGCTCAATTTTACAATTTTCAAATTCAACCTTATGTTTTGTTTGTTCATATAATTCTGCAATCTCTCCAAAGTCTATTGTTAATATATCATTTAGTAGAACATTCTTATTTTCTTCTGATAGATTTTCATAATTTTCTAATAAATGCTCTTGACCATATTTTTTTAGAATTTCCTTTGTTGCCAAAAGTTTTTCTTCCATATAATTTCACTTTCCTTTCATTTTTTTCTTTTCATATTTTATATCATAAAAAAATATTCGTCAATTATATTTAGTAAGATATTATACTATGCTTTCTTCGCTTTTGTTTTTCCGTAGTCTTCAAACACTTCTTGTATTTCCTTTTCTCCAGATGTATTTATCATTTTATCATGTGAATCTAATATTGCTGTTATATTATAATTAAACTCTGTTATTTCATAACAATTTATTATTTTAATTTCATTTTGTATTCTATTTTTTTGCAACCATTTTTCTATATATTTATTTACCATATCCATATAATTCTTTTTTCCATTTACCAATATTATGTAGTTTTCCTTTGTTTTTGCTATTATATTTAATTTGTTACTAATACTAGTATATTTTCTTGCCATACTTTGTTTCCAATCTATTCCTAATATTTTCTCTTCATTTTTTAAATTTAATTTTTTTATTAATAATTTTATATTCTCTTCTATACCTTTTTCTAATATTGTAATTATTTTATAATTATTATTTATCTCTTTACTTATATAAGGAAGAACCATTGTTGTTAAATGCCACTCGTTTATGCAAAACCCACACAATTTTTTAATAT
>UMIH01034556.1_pt1 | contig 10816 bp, 12 predicted proteins | sample 1965771 | NCBI WGS metagenome assembly UMIH01 (sample SAMEA4836120, study PRJEB28245) | human gut metagenome | biome: gut microbiome; material: fecal sample | place: Denmark | collected 2008
TTTGAGGAGGCGGCAGCCGCGGCGGGCATCCTGGATAAGCCGATCACGGTTGCCCTGATGGGCTGCGTGGTCAACGGTCCTGGCGAGGCGCGCGAGGCGGACATCGGCATTGCGGGCGGCAAAGGCGAGGCGGTGCTCATCCGCCGCGGCGAGATCGTCGGCAAGCTCGGCGAGGACGAGATCATCCCCCGCCTAATCGAAGAAATCCAAAAGCTCTGACACATAAAAAAGCGACTTCCCGTCGGGAAGTCGCTTTTTGTTATACAAAGTTACTGTTCCTTTTCGACAGCGGCGACCTGTGTATTGATCGCGCGGATTACCTCGGGCGGGAACTTGGGATGGCGGTCGTAGGTGTAAAGCCCGTTGACCTCCTGCTCCACGTCGGTCAGCTGCGTATAACAGAACGCGCTGATGGCGCGGTTCTCGAGCAGCGCGGTGACCAGACCGCGGTAGCGTGCAATGAACTCTTCCTCGCTCTGCGGGCGGTTGCCGTAGCCCCAGCCGCCCTCGGGATGCGCGGGATTCCACCAGATACCGCCGAACTCGCTGACAAACGGCGGCTTTCCGACATGCTTGCCGAGGTTGAAGACCGTGATCGTCTCGCCCTGCTCCAGCGGCAGATAGCGGGCGCGGAAGGTCTCTGGATTCTGATCGTAGTCATGCACATCGAAGATGTCGGACACGGCATCCTGATGCGTCCAGCCGGAGGCGTCGATGTAGATGCGGTCGGGGTCAAAGGAGCGGGTCATGTCCGCAAGCTCGCGGATGAGATCGCGGTCCTGATCCTTCTGCGTCTCATTGAGCGGGCACCAGCCGATGATGGCAGGGTGATTGTAATCGCGCTCCAGCACCTCGCGCCACTCGGGCAGGAAGCCGCGCCATGCCTCGGGGCGCGCGATGTTCAGCCCCCAGTTGGCATGCTCGCCCCACACGATGTAGCCGAGACGGTCGCAGTGGTAGAGAAACAGCGGCTCGAAAACCTTCTGATGCAGACGCGCACCGTTGAAGCCCATGTCCATCGAGCGTTTGATGTCCGCGATCAGTTCGTCCTCGGTGGGCGCGGTGTAAATGCCGTCCGGATAGAAGCCCTGATCGAGGATCAGGCGCTGATAGACCACCTTGCCGTTGATATAGGTGCGGTTGTTCTTCCACTCGACCTTACGCATGCCGAAATAGGAATGCACAAAATCGCCGCCTTCAAGTTCAAAGTCGAGATCATAGAGCTTGCCGTCGCCGACGTTCCAAAGATGCAGCTCGTCGAGCTTCACCTCGAGCGTCGCGCTCTTGCCGCTGACGCGCGTTTCGGCAGTGCCGACGACCTTGCCGCCGAATTTTGCCGCAGCGCGCAGGGTCCTGCCATCCGCGTTCTCACAGACCGCCTCGACAAAGACGCTCCGGTTCTCCACGGAGGGGCGGCACTTGATGCGGCGGATGTAGGCGTCCGGCATGTTCTCCAGCCATACGGTCTGCCAGATGCCGGTGGTGCGGGTGTAGGAGCAGCCGATCGAATGGAACTTGCGGCACTGCTTGCCGCCCGGCTGGTTCTGACTGCGCAAAAGGTCGGTGGCACAGATGACGATCTTGTTTGCCCCCGCCGTCAGCGCAGACGTGATGTCCATCGCGAAGGACACATAGCCGCCGATGTGGCGATCGATATATTTGCCGTTGACGAAGACCTCGGTCTCGTAGTCGCAGGCGCCGATGTTGAGGATCGTGCGGCGCCCGGCAGCCGTCCAGTCGGCGGGCAGCTCCACGGTGCGCATATACCACACGCACTCCATGAAGTCGGTATGCGCCAGCCCGGAAAGGCGGCTCTCGGGGCAGAACGGGACGTTGATGACATCGGAGAGCTTCTCGGCTTCATAGAGCTTGCGCTCCTTGCCGCTTCTGCCGGCATCGATCTCAAACTGCCACTCGCCGTTCAGGTTGATCCAATCCTTGCGCGCAAACTGCGGGCGCGGGTATTCGGGGCGTGGAATCATGTTTCATATTCTCCTTTGAAGGTCAAAAATACAAAGTCGGTTTATGCCTATTATACAGGAATATCCCGGACCCGTAAATACAAAATTGCGACCTGTTTGTGTAAAATATGCATCTATTTTTTGCACGAAGCAGTCAATCCGCATCCGCGCGCACAAGCCGCACACGGAAGGCGATGGCGCGCGGCGTCTCCATGCCGTCAAAGCGAATGGTGTAGCACTTCTCATCGCTGTCCGCCGCCAGCACCGTACCGTCGCCGAACACCGCGTGCCGCACCCGGTCACCGACGGCAAATGCCGCAGCCTGCTCCTGCGGCGAAAGCCGTGCAAGGCTTGCGGCAACGGCGCGTTCGGTCTCGCGGATCAGTCCCGCGCGCGGTTCCTTGGTGTAGGTCAGCACATCGCTGCCGATGTCAAGCAAAAAGCGCGAGGGATAGCGCGTGCTGCCGTCAAAGTTCCACCCGTCCGCCTCCGAAAGGTACAGCCCGCGCTCGGCGCGGGTGAGCGCGACGAAGGCAAGGCGGCGCTCCTCCTCCATACCGGGCAGCGTGCGCACCTTGCGCGAGGGGAAGACGCCCTCGTTCATGCCGCAGAGGAACACATAGGGGAACTCCAGCCCCTTTGCGGCGTGCACCGTCATCAGCTTGACACGGTCGCCGCGCTCGGCGGTGTCGGTGTTGGTCATAAGCGCCACGCGGGCAAGATAGGCTTCCAGCGTGCTTTCCTCGCCGCAGGTGGTCTCGTACTCGTAGATCGACTGTTTCAGCTCGGCAAGGTTGTCCAGCCGCTCCTGGCTGCCTTCGGTGCGCAGCATGGTCTCATAGCCGCTGCGATCGAGCAGTTCGGAGAGCACCTCGGAGATCGGGCGCTCCGCCTGCCCCGCGGCAAAGGACTCGACCAGGGCAATAAACTGCCGTCCTTTCGTCGTCTTGAACTCGGGCGTATCGATGTTGTCGCAGAGCGCCGTGTAAAGTGAGCATTGCTTCTCCGCCGCATAGGCTTCAAGCCGCGCCATGCGGCTCTTGCCGAGATTGCGCCGCGGTGTGTTGGCGATGCGGCGGAAGGAGAGATCATCGCGGTAGACGACCATGCGCAGATAGGACAGCGCGTCCTTGATCTCGGCGCGGTCGAAAAACTGCACGCCGCTGTAGATTGTGTACGGAATCTTCGCAGCGAGCAGCACCTCCTCCACCGCGCGGCTGACATAGTGCGCGCGGTAGAGCACGGTCATGTCCCGATAGGGGACGCCCGCCTCGCAGAGCTTCCGCATCTCGCCCGCGATCCACTCCGCCTCCGCCGTCTGCGACACGGCAAAGTGACAGAGCACGGGCGCACCGCAGGGCAGCATGGGCACGAGCGTCTTCTCGATGCGGAAGTGATTCTTCGCGATCAGCGCGTTCGCCGCCGCGAGGATCTCGGGCGTGGAACGATAGTTCTGCATCATCATGACCGTGTGCACCTGCGGAAATACGCGGTCAAACTCGGTGAGGTACTTCACATTCGCGCCGCGCCAGGTGTAAATGGTCTGGTCGGGGTCGCCGACGATGAAAAGGTTCTTGTGGTAGCCGCACAGCACCTCCATCAGCTCGTATTGCAGGGCGTCAATGTCCTGGAACTCATCGATCATGATGTATTCCAGCCGCGCCTGCCACTTGCGGCAGATATCGGCATGCGTGCGGAACAGGTACAGCGAAAACTTGATGAGGTCGTTGTAGTCCACGCCGAAACATTTGCGCGCCTGATAGAGATAGCCGTAGAAAATGATGTCCGATGCGGTCGTCGCCGCCTCGTAACGCGCGCGCAGCTCGTCCGGCGTCTTTTCGATCACGTCGAGGTAATAGTCGGGGTCCTTGAACAGCTTGCAGATCTCGATCATGTCCCGCGCGTCGCCGAAGGTCATATCCCGCAGGGTCAGCCCGCGCTCCTCGTAGATGATGCCGAGCATTGCATCAATGTCCGAATTGTCCAGCACGAGAAAGCTCTTCGGATAGCCGACCGCATGGCTGTCCTCCTGCAAAACCGACACACAGAAGCCGTGGAACGTGTTGATATACCCGGTGTCGCTGTCCCCGATCAGCGCGCGGATGCGCTGCCGCATCTCGCCCGCCGACTTGTTGGTGAAGGTGACGCAGAGAATGTGTCCGGGCAGAATGCCGAGCTCATTTACAAGATAGGCAAAGCGGCGGGTGAGCGCACGGGTCTTGCCCGAGCCGGCGCCCGCAATCACACGGACAAAGCCCTCGGTCGTCGTGACCGCCTCGCGCTGCGCCGCGTTCAGTCCGTCCAGCAGATCCTCCATGAGATGCACCTCCCTTTTGTACCAGTATAGCAGAATTCTGTCGAAAGCGCAAGGTAAAACGGCTTGACATGTCACGCAAAAATCCGTACAATAGCATCCGATACATATCGCTTGTTTTATCATAAGCCGCCGGACAAAATCGGGCAAAAAAAGTCGAGACCGACGCAGACGGATGCGGTAGAATAGAGACACAGCAAGCAAAGGAGACAGACCATGGAGTGGATGCGGATCATCGGCGACGCAGTGCAGTACATTGAGGCGCACATCACGGAGGAGCTGACAACAGACGACATTGCAAACGCCGTCTGCATATCCCCGTTCTATTTTCAGCGCGGCTTTGCCATGCTCTGCGGCACGACGGTCGGCGAATACATACGCTGCCGCAGGCTTGCCCTTGCGGGCAATGCACTGGCAACCACAGACGCACGCGTCATCGACATCGCGCTGCGATACGGCTATGACTTTCACCAAGGCGTTCACGCTTTTTCACGGCGTGACGCCGATTGCAGTACGGCAAGGCGCATTGCTCAAATCCTTTGCTCCGCTGAAAATCAAGTTTTCACTTGAAGGAGGCTATCTGATGGACTACAAGATCGAAAAAAAGGCGGCGTTTACCGTGCTGGCAAATGCCGGTCAATTCAGCTATGAGGACGCAAAGGCGCAGGTGCCGCAGTTCTGGCAAGCGCATTTCGCCGCAGGCAAGGGCGCCGTGGTGATGGGCACATACGGCATCAACATCGACGCGGAGATGAGCAAAGAAACCTTTGAATACCTGATTGCCGACCCCTGCGATCCGACGCGGGAAGCGCCCGCCGGCTTCGTCAAGCGGACGATTCCCGCATTCACCTGGGCGGTGTTCCCCTGTGTCGGTCCGATGCCGACTGCCCTGCAAGACGTCAACACCTTGCGCATATACCCCTGCCCCTGGTACGGCTCCCGCACGCAGACCATGCCGACATAGATATACGGCTTTCCCGCCTTGTCAAGCCTTTGGTTCAGACTGCTGCCGCCCTTTGCCATAATAGCCGAAGGCATGCCCGATGTCCCGGATGCTATCTTCCTGCAATGTTGTCACTTTCATACCGTTCCACGCTTTCCGAGCACCGCCACCGCGCAGGGAATCCTGCCGTCGCAAAAGATGTAATCGGCATCTGTATACCCCGCGTCCGCAAAAAAGCGGCGGTACGTGTCAAGGGTAAATTCCCGCTTGAAATCTGCGCCCGCCTTGCCGATCATGTCCGAGACGCCGTTGGTTCTGCCCTTGTCCGTCCGATTCATGTAGGTAGGGATAATCAGACGACCGCCGGGTCTGCACACGCGATCCAGCTCGTGCAGCGCCTGCATCGGCTCGTCCAGCAGATGAATCACGTTTGCCGCGACGACCAAATCAAAGTGCGCGTCCGGATAGGCAAGCTGTAGGATGTCAGCCGGGGCAAAGCGCACATTGCCGTATTTTCTGCATTTCCGCGCCGCCCGCTCCAGCATCTTCGCGGAGAAATCCGTAGCGACGAGGCTTTTGCACCGGAGCGCGATCACAGAGGTGAGCAGCCCCGTGCCGCAGGCACATTCCAGCACCTCGTCATCGGGGGCGATCAGTTTCTCCACCGCCGCGCAAAGCGCCCGGTTTGCCTTTTTGTTGATGCCGTTTGCGAAAATATCATACACAAACGCAACGCGATCCCAAAACAAGCTGCCACCTCCTGCTCATTACGGTTTCAGACCGGGTATTTTGGGCAACGCGCCCCGCTCCGCCACGGATTGAAGCAGCGCGGCAAGCGCCGCTGCACGCACATTGTTGCCGACAAAGACGATGTTCTTCGCCCGGCTTGCACGCAGGGTGTCCAGAATCGCGTCGATCTGCGTATAACGGACAACCACAAAAATCACATCATACGAATCCTCCGGCAGAAGCGCGGTCACCACCGGCACGCGGCTGACCGTCAGGCAGGGCGAAAACTTGTTTTTGATCCGCAGCCCGTTTGTCCGGATCTCCTCCGCCCAGCTTCCCCGCGCAAGCAGAGTCACGTCCTTCCCGGCGCGAAACAGGTTGTTTGCGAGGTTGCAGCCGAGTACGCCTGCGCCGAATGCCAGAATTCGCATTGTGAAACCTCCTGAAGCGGTAAAGTCGGAATCAAACCCGCCGTTCAAGTGAGTTAGTTCAGGCTAACCGCAGCGTATTTGAAAAGCCGCTTTGCAGCAGCTCTTTGTTTATCCGACCACATTATAGCACGCAGAAATCGGTTTTTCAAGAGAAAATTTGCAGATGAGATGCAGAGAACACCGCATCCGCCGCGAGCGTGCTGTTTCCCGCCGGGGAAGGCTTGAATACGCACCTTGTTCCCAAACCGTCGTATTTTAGGACAGATGTGCGTGGATTTTCTGCCGCCGTATTTCCATATGGCAAAGAAAATCCGCGCGCAAGAAAAACAAAAACGCAAGGCAAGCCTTGCGTTTTTTGTTTTTCGTTCTGTCCAAAATACGACGGTTCTAATCTCAGTTGTTGACCATCTTGGAGATTTCATCCGCGAAATTCTCCTCGCGCTTCTGGATGCCTTCGCCCTTCTCATAACGAACGAAGCCGACAACGGCGATGTGACCGCCGAATTCCTTCGCGGTGGTGTCGACATACTTCTGCACGCTCATGGAGTCGTCCTTGACGTATGCCTGTTCGAGGAGGCAGTTTGCCTCGTAGAACTTGCCGATCTTGCCGTCGACCATCTTCTCCTTGATCTGCTCGGGCTTCTTTGCGTTCTTCTCATCGTTGTCGATCTGCGACTTGATGATCTCACGCTCCTCGGCAATTCTCGATGCGGGAACAGCCTCGCGGTTGAGGTACTCAACCGGGTATGCAGCGGTCTGGAGCGCGATGTTCTTTGCAAATTCTGCAAAGCCTGCGTTGTTCTTCGCAGCATCGTCCGCCTCAAACTTGATGATGACGCCGATTGCGCCGCCGCCGTGGATATAGGTGCTGGTCGTGCCGTCTACGATGACGAAGCGGCGGAGATCCAGCTTCTCGCCGATGGTGAAGATCATTTCCTTCATCTTATCTTCAACCGTCAGGTCGGTGTCCTTGTACTTGCAAGCCTTGAGTGCGTCCACATCTGCAGGCTTGTGTGCGATGATGGTCTCGAGCAGACCGCGGACAAACTCGCGGAAGTTCTCGTTCTTCGCAACGAAGTCGGTCTCGGTGTTGACCTCGATCATCGCGGTGGTATCGCCGGCGGTCAGAATATCGATCAGACCGTCCGCTGCGATTCTGTCAGCCTTCTTTGCGGCGACGGCAAGTCCTCTCTCGCGGAGAACCTTGATCGCCTCATCCATGTTGCCTTCTGCTTCGACAAGCGCCTTCTTGCACTCCATCATGCCGCAGCCGGTCTTTTTTCTCAGCTCGGCAACGTCCTTTGCGGTAATGTTAGCCATCTTTTCTGCTTCCTTTCCTATTCTGTAAAATGGGTTAAAGCCTTATGCCTCGACGGTCTCTGCGGTCTCTGCGGTCTTTGCTTCCTCGCCCTCGGCTTCGGGAGCAAAAGCCTCGCCCTGTCTGCCCTCGATAACGGCGTCTGCCAGGGTGGAGGAGATCAGTTTGATTGCGCGGATCGCGTCGTCGTTACCGGGGATGATGTAATCTGCATCATCGGGGTCGCAGTTCGTATCCACGATTGCGACAACCGGAATGCCGAGCTTCTTTGCCTCGAGAACAGCGATCTTTTCCTTTCTGGGGTCAACGATGAAGATCGCATCGGGCAGCTTTTCCATGGTCTTGATACCGCCGTAGTTCTTCTCCAGGTCGAAGATTTCCTTCTGGAGTGCGGCGACTTCCTTCTTGGGGAGCAGGTCAAACGTACCGTCGGCAGCCATCTTCTCGAGGCTGTTGAGGCGGTTGATGCTCTTGCGGATGGTCTTGAAGTTGGTCAGCATGCCGCCGGGCCAACGCACGTTGACGTAGTACATGCCGGCTCTCTCTGCCTCTTCCTTGATGGTGTCGGCAGCCTGCTTCTTGGTGCCGACGAAGAGGATGTTGCCGCCGTTTGCGGACAGGTCACGCACAAACATGTACGCTTCCTCAAACTTCTTCACGGTCTTCTGCAGGTCAATGATGTAGATGCCGTTTCTCTCGGTGAAGATGTATTCCGCCATCTTGGGGTTCCATCTTCTGGTGTGGTGTCCGAAATGAACACCGGCTTCAAGCAGTTGTTTGATCGAAATAACAGACATAATGTCCCTCCGGTTTTTCCACCATACAGGCTCCGCCGCCAACCTTTCGGCACCGAACGGCGCTCCGCTCCGTATGTGTGTGTTAATTTATCTGCATACTTTTGCAGACTAAAATAGTATAGCACGCTTTTTCCGTCATTGCAAGCATTTTTGCAAATTTTTTCGCTATTTATATAAAAAAGAAGACAGGCGTCTGCCTGTCCTCTTTGCGATTGTATTTCAACCCCAGACGTTGACCTTACCGTCCTTGCGGAAGACCAGTGCGCTGCCGCCGCTCAGAGCAATTTCACTCTCTTCGACAAGACCGTCTTCGCTGGTGAGCAGAATCTCTGCCGTTTGCAGCGCGACGACCGCAAGCTGCGGCGCTTCATACAGTTTCTTTTTCATCTTCGTTCACTCTCCTTTGGCGAAAAGTGTGGTGCCGTTGTCGGCACAGACATCGCCGTCAAGCTCAATCGTTCTGCCGCGATATTCGGTCCCGTCCGTGCCGATCGCATAAGGCGTGATGCGGATCACGGTGTTTTCCTCGGTGTAAGCGGCGGTATCGAACAGCAGACGTGCGGTATACAGATAGGATGCGCCGAGATCGGCAGGCTTGCAGGTCGACTGTCTGCCGTCGATCGTCAGATGCAGCGTGGTGTAAACCGTGCGGACTTCGCTCTTGTCCGTGGTATCCAACGGGGATGCTCCGGTGCGGATCACGCGATATTCAATGCCGACCGCCGTGTAGTTCAGTGCGTCAATGCCGCAGACCACGTCGATCGGATAGTATTGCGTGCCGCCTTCGGTGACAGCAGCCTGACCGACCACGGTGAGCGTCTCGCCGAAACGGTCGTCATAAGCAGACGGAGTGGCACTGTATCGGTTGCCTTCGGCAAGCGTCTGCGGTTTGTAGCCTGCCGCACAGTATTCGCCAAGCACTTCTTCGGTGAAGATACCGCCCGAGACCGCGATGCGCGCGCCAGCGCCGTTTGCAAAGTTGCCCGCGCCGTTTGTGTCAAAATTGCCGCCCTTGACGGCGATACGCGCGGTCTCGCCGCTGTTGGAAATCAGCGCTGCAGTGGATGATGCAGTGGAGACGTTCGCTGTCTCAATCGTGAGCCTGCCGTGGTTCTCGATGGCGGAAACGGCGGCACTGCCGGTATAGGCGATCTTACCGGTCTTGTTCTCGCTCGTATCGGTAATCGTCAGCGCACCGCCCTCGGCGACCGTCAAAGGTGCGGTGCCGTCCGCCGCGCTGAGCGTAAAGCCGTTCAGGTTCAGTGTGGTGGTTGTGTTTGCCGGGATGGTCAGTGCCGTCGGCACATCGGCAAACAGGCGAATCTCTGTGCGTGCAGCGTTAAACAGGGGCGCATGGGTGTGAATGTCGTCGATCACCTGTTGTGCATGGGTCAGACTGCCGCCGAAGTATTCCGGAAGTTCACCCAAATACTGGTTCGTTTTGATGGAATTGCCGTCGGCATCGTAGTAATACACACCGATGACGAACGTGTCATCCGCCGCAGAAGCCGGCAGCGCGAACGAAAGCGTCAGCGCGACCATCGCAAGCAGGGCACAGAAAAGCACACCGATTCTCTTTTTCATTGCAAATTCTCCTTACTCGTCAATTCCTGTTGTCTATTTGTCCTTGCATGTGAAAAATTCGGAATCATTCTCGATATTATTTATAACATGCTTTCTCCGGGCTGTCAAGCGAAAAAAAGCATTTTCGGCGGCGTGTACAAAACGCCGCCGAAAGTTCGCGATTTCATCAAAAAACTGCACAAAAAGAAATTAAGAATTATTTTCCTTATTTTTCTTGTTGATTCAGCAGAAAAATCCGCGTTTTTTCTTCTTGTTCTCCTTGTCTTTCTCCTTGCACGCGCAGCGGCACTCCTCGACGGCGATGTCCACGAGGATCACATCGTCGCCGATGCGCACGATCTTGCACCACGGGATGACCACCTCCTCGGTCTTGGAAAAGCCGAGCGCGGCGCAGTCGCCGACGACCAGCGCGACGATTTTTCCCTCGCAGGTCTCAAACTCGATGTCGGTGACAAACCCGATATTCGTTCCGTCCCGCACATTGATGACATCCTTCTGACCGAGGTTTGTTGTTGAGCAGCGTTCCGTAAAATCACCTCCTACTTGTTTATTTGTATTGCTAAATCTATGTTTTTTTGCTATAATCAATGCAGGAAAGAGGTGACCGTCTATGACCGTGTGTCCGAAAACCACCGATCTTGCCGCCGTCCGCGCGGCACTCCCGAAGCGACCGAAGGATGCCAACAAAGCCACCTTCGGGCGCGTTCTGCTCATCTGCGGCAGCGACAACATGCGCGGC
>UMIH01003456.1_pt1 | contig 10756 bp, 7 predicted proteins | sample 1965771 | NCBI WGS metagenome assembly UMIH01 (sample SAMEA4836120, study PRJEB28245) | human gut metagenome | biome: gut microbiome; material: fecal sample | place: Denmark | collected 2008
GGCAATCCTTGCAATTGCAAAATGGCAGACTTTCGACTTTGGAGTGTAGCCCGCACAGCAGAAGAAATAAAAAATAATTATCAGAAACAAGTAGAACCGTCCACGACAGGACTGATTAAAAATTTCAATTTCGCAGAAGGTAATGGAGACCACACGGCCAACTTAGCAGAGCCCGAAGGTAATCAAGCATGGTGTATGGGCGCTATCGATACCGATTACAGTTGGGAAACAGTAGCGCAGACTCCTACGAATCTACGGACAGAAAATCAAACCGAAAATTCATTCGACATTTTATGGGACGGAACCGACGGTAACACATGGAGTGTCGAATTATCTGCCAATGGACAAGTTGTCGACACGAAAACCAGACTTACCGAAAAGAAGGCCAGTTTCTCTAATCTCGATAAAAAAGATTACACTGTACGTGTAAAGGCACATTCGTTTATGGAAACTGCATTCTCCGATGCTTTCTCGGTCAATCTATCTACCTCCTCGGCCATAACCAATATTCATAAAAATATTTCTATTGTCAGACACAATAACGCAATCCAAATTGACGGCATTCAAACTGGAAAATTGATTTCGATATATACCGATCAAGGCATTTTGAGCCGACAAATTTCAGCCGAACACGAAACAACGGTTCTCAGTATAGAAGGATTCCCTCATGGCATATATTTCATCTCCATAGAAGGATACGGTCCGACATTTAAAATTGCTCTTTAATAAATCTTCCATAAACTATAAAGGCGGGAACATGCAATGTCTCGCCTTTTCTGTATCTGCTTTTTCGGAACAAAAATATATCCTATCTTTGCACGCATGAGTAAGAATGAGAATATTATGAATAAGGTTCTAATCATCGACGACGAACCACAGATAAGACAGTTATTAGCCCGCATTTTAGGGCTGGAAGGATATGAAGTTTTACAGGCAGGAGACTGTAAGGCAGCAGTAAAACAAATGGAGTATTCTCCCAATGTCGTCTTATGCGATGTATTTCTCCCCGACGGGAATGGTGTAGATTTCATAAAAACAATTAAAAAAATATCGCCCGAATCGGAAATCATTTTATTAACAGCCCACGGAAATATACCCGACGGGGTACAAGCCATAAAAAACGGAGCCTTCGACTACATAACCAAAGGTGACGACAATAACAAAATTATTCCTCTGATTAGTCGGGCTATGGAAAAAGCTCGAACTAACGGAGTAAAAAATCGTCCCGAAAAAGAAACCTTTCAGCAATATTCATTCAATTCTATTCTCGGTCAGTCAAAGCCTTTGTCGGAAGCTATCGCGTTGGCACGAAAAGTGGCATCGACCGATGTACCGGTTCTTTTAACTGGAGAGACCGGTACAGGAAAGGAAGTTTTCGCCCAAGCGATTCACCACGAGAGCAAACGAAATAAAGGAAATTTCGTTGCAATAAATTGTTCGGCATTTAGCAAAGAGCTCTTGGAAAGCGAAATATTCGGACATAAAGCAGGCTCCTTTACCGGAGCCTTGAAAGACAAAAAGGGACTTTTCGAAGAGGCTCACAACGGAACGATATTTTTAGATGAAATCGGAGAGATGGCGATAGAGTTGCAAGCCAAGTTGCTTCGAGTATTAGAAACCGGAGAATATATCAAAATAGGTGAAACCAAACCGACATCTGTAAATGTTCGTATTATTGCAGCAACCAACCGAAACTTGCCGGAAGAAATAAATGCAGGGCATTTCAGGGAGGATTTGTTTTATCGGCTGTCGGTTTTCCAAATACATTTACCGCCTTTGAGAGAACGTCCGGGAGATATTAGGCTTCTAACCGAAGCGTTTGTACAATCCTTATCCGAAAAAATGACCCATTCCTCGAAAACGGTTTCCAAAGCATTCATCGACATGCTCGAACAACAAGAATGGAAAGGCAATGTGCGTGAACTCAGAAACGTTATCGAAAGGAGTCTTATTGTTTGTGAAAGTGATGAGTTACACCCCGAAGATTTACCCATAGAAATACAAAATGCAGCTTTTAAGGAAAAAAGTAGTAATAATAGTGGTTTCGAATTATCGGCTATGGAAAAACGCCACATCGCCCGAGTACTGGACTATACAAACGGCAATAAAACCGAAGCTGCAAAACTCCTAAAAATAGGACTTACCACTTTATATCGAAAAATAGAGGAATATAAACTCTAATTCTTTTCAAAATAATACGCAACCCTACCAAAATGAAAAGGGAGTATCTGTTCGCCAGATGCTCCCTTTCCATTTATAATACTAATTATGAACCAATTAAAATATTCAAAAACAATATTGGCACAACTTTGGCATACCCCAAACCGAAAAAAAATAATTTAGTATTCACTTAAAAAAAATGTAACATGGAATTTGACGCATTAGGTTTTGGAGTTTGTATACTCAGTGGAATTGCCTGTTTCTGGCTCTTCTATAAGTGCATAGACTGGTTTGAAAAAATTTAATTAAAAGGAGATTTAACATGTACACTGCATTATTTATTATCAGCGTAATTATGTTCGGGTATCTGATGTATGTATTAGTAAAACCCGAAAAGTTTTAGTCATTTATAAAGATTAAACACAATGAATACAGAGATATTAGGTGTTATTGCACAAATTGTCCTGATGGTCGTACTCGCCTACCCCATCGGGAAATACATTTCAAAGGTTTTCAAAGGTGAGAAAGTTTGGTCGGACTTCATGACTCCCATCGAAAAAATCATGTACAAACTGGGAGGTGTCGATCCAACAGAAGAGATGAACTGGAAACAATTCCTGAAAGCATTGCTCGTGATAAACCTCTTTTGGTTTTTCTGGGGAATGATATTGTTAGTTTCTCAGGGAGTACTGCCCCTAAATCCAGACGGCAATTTAGGACAGTCTGTTCATCAGGCATTCAACACATGTATCAGCTTCCTCGTGAATTGTAACTTACAACATTATAGCGGAGAGAGTGGGCTAAGCTATCTCACCCAGTTATTCGTTATCATGCTGTTCCAATTCATTACCGCTGCAACCGGTAGGGCGGCAATGGCGGGTATCATGAAGGCATTGGCCGCTAAAACGACCAAAACAATTGGAAACTTCTGGTACTTCTTAGTAAGGAGCTGTACCCGTGTTTTACTTCCTATTTGCCTCGTTATCGGATTCATACTGATTATAGAAGGGACCCCTATGGGCTTTGACGGAAAGATGGAAGTGACTACAATAGAAGGACAAACACAATATGTATCGCAAGGTCCTACTGCGGCGATAGTTCCCATCAAACAATTAGGTACGAACGGAGGTGGATACTTCGGAGTAAATTCATCGCACCCTCTTGAAAATCCTACCTATCTCACTAATATGATAGAATGTTGGGCCATACTGATTTTACCTATGGCTATGGTATTCGCTTTTGGGTTTTACCTTAAACGAAAGAAATTAGCATACAGTATTTTCGGAGTAATGCTATTTGCTTACTTAGCCGGGGTATGGATAAATGTATCCCAAGAAACAGGTGGCAACCCGCGCATCGACGCAATGGGTATAGCACAAGACAACGGTGCTATGGAAGGAAAAGAAGTCCGACTGGGTTCTGCTGCCACAGCGCTTTGGAGCGTGACAACCACCGTTACTTCCAACGGCTCTGTAAACGGTATGCATGACTCTACCATGCCTCTCTCCGGCATGATCGAAATGCTGAACATGCAAATCAACACATGGTTCGGTGGTGTAGGTGTAGGTTGGATGAACTACTTTACTTTTATCATTATCGCCGTATTTATCAGTGGATTGATGGTTGGTCGTACCCCCGAATTCCTCGGCAAAAAAATAGAAGCTCGAGAAATGAAAATTGCTACAATCGTTGCCTTGTTACACCCATTTGTCATCTTAGTAGGAACCTCCTTAGCGGCCTATTTATATGTCCATGCACCTTCCTTTGTCGAAAACGAAGGCGGTTGGTTGAATAACCCGGGATTCCACGGACTAAGCGAAATGCTTTATGAATTTACTTCCTGTGCCGCCAATAATGGTTCCGGTTTCGAGGGGTTGGGTGATAATACATGGTTCTGGAACTACTCTTGCGGTATAGTATTGATACTCAGCCGATACCTTCCCATCGTAGGACAAGTTGCCATTGCAGGATTATTGTCCAACAAGAAATATGTACCAGAAAGTGCAGGAACCTTAAAAACCGATACCGTTACTTTCGGTGTCATGACCTTCGCTGTCATCTTTATCGTTGCAGCTCTGTCATTCTTCCCGGTTCAAGCATTAAGTACTATTGCAGAACATTTCAGCTTATAATAACAGAACGATAGATATGAAAAATAATAAATCAGCTTCTTTGTTTGAAAAAGAGCAAGTTTTAACGAGCTTAAAACAATCATTCGTTAAATTGAATCCTCGAATCATGGTGAAAAACCCCATCATGTTCACGGTAGAAGTTTGTACAGCCATTATGTTCCTTGTGATGATTTATTCCATCTTTGACAACGCTCAAGGTTCATTCGTGTACAATGCATGGGTTTTTGTTATCTTGTTTATCACACTATTATTCGCCAACTTCGCCGAAGCTATCGCTGAGGCCCGAGGCAAAGCACAGGCCGATAGTTTGAGAAAAACCCGCGAAGAAACTCCGGCAAAACTACTTGTCAATGGACAAATAAAAACGACAAGTAGCTCTCAACTGAAAAAAGGTGATGTATTTATCTGTGAAGCAGGTGATACCATACCAGCCGATGGTGAAATCATAAACGGATTGGCTTCTATCGACGAAAGTGCGATTACCGGAGAAAGTGCTCCTGTAATTCGAGAAGCCGGTGGTGACAAAAGTTCAGTGACCGGTGGAACAAAAGTCCTTTCGGATCGCATCGAAGTGCTTGTCACACAACAACCGGGAGAAAGTTTCTTGGACAAAATGATTGCTCTCGTCGAAGGCGCTTCCAGACAAAAAACTCCTAACGAAATTGCGCTGACAATCCTTTTAGCCGGCTTCACATTGGTATTCCTAATCGTATGTGTAACCCTTAAACCGTTTGCCGACTATACAGGAACCGTTATTACAATAGCATCTTTCTTATCGTTGTTTGTCTGCCTTATCCCGACGACAATCGGAGGTTTGCTTTCAGCTATCGGTATAGCAGGAATGGATAGAGCTCTGAGAGCAAATGTAATTACCAAATCGGGAAAAGCAGTAGAAACTGCCGGAGATATCGATACTCTCCTTTTGGATAAAACAGGAACTATTACAATCGGAAACCGTAAAGCTACCCATTTCTATCCCGCCAACGGTTTGGAAAATCATGCTTTCGCCGAAATTTGTATGATGTCGTCTCTATCCGATGAAACTCCCGAGGGTAAATCTATCGTAGAACTGGCTCGTGAATCGGGTTTAAGAGTACACAACTTGAATACAACCGGTAGCAAACTTATCAAATTCAGTGCCGAAACAAAATGTTCCGGTGTAGATTTAGCAGACGGTACTCGGATTAGAAAAGGGGCAGCAGAAGCTATTCGAAAAATTGCTCAAAACGCAGGCTACGAAATTCCACAAGATTTGGAAAATCGTATCACAGAGATTTCAAAAAATGGAGGAACCCCTCTTGTAGTTAGCGTCAATGAAAAACCTGCCGGTGTCATAGAATTACAAGATGTTATCAAACCGGGAATACAGGAACGGTTCGAACGGTTGCGTAAAATGGGAGTTAAAACAGTCATGGTTACCGGGGATAACCCATTAACGGCCAAATACATTGCAGAAAAAGCCGGTGTAGATGACTTCATCGCAGAAGCCAAACCCGAAGACAAGATGAATTACATCAAGAAAGAACAAAGTGCCGGTAAACTGGTAGCCATGATGGGCGACGGAACCAACGATGCACCTGCTTTGGCCCAAGCGAATGTTGGTGTAGCTATGAATAGTGGAACTCAGGCAGCCAAAGAAGCTGGAAACATGGTAGACTTGGACAACGATCCGACGAAATTAATCGAAATTGTAGAAATCGGGAAACAATTATTAATGACTCGCGGAACCCTTACCACATTCTCCATCGCCAATGATGTCGCAAAATACTTTGCTATTATTCCGGCTCTATTCATGATAGCCGTACCAGAATTAGCTTCACTGAACATTATGGGATTACACAGTCCCGAAAGTGCTATTCTATCGGCCATTATTTTCAATGCAATCATTATTCCCATATTGATTCCATTGGCTTTAAGAGGTGTTCAATACAAGCCTATCGGAGCTTCGGCTTTACTCCGCCGCAACCTGCTCATTTACGGACTAGGTGGTATAATAGCTCCATTCGTCGGCATTAAACTCATAGATTTAGTAATAGGATTATTCTTTTAATAAAAGCAACAATGAAAAACTTCATAAAATCAATCAGGCTAACATTAGTTTTCTGCCTTTTCTTCTCAGTATTTTATATACTGATATTATGGATATTCGCCCAATTCGCAGGGCCAAACTCTGGAAACGCCGAGGTTGCGACCTTAGATGGGAAAGTAGTGGGTGCAGCCAATGTAGGGCAAGTCTTCACCGAAGACATCTATTTCTGGGGTCGTCCCTCTTGTGCCGGAGATGGATATGATGCCAGTAGTTCTTCTGGTAGCAACAAAGGACCTACAAACGAAGAATACTTGGCAGAAGTAGAAACTCGTATCGACACCTTCTTGGTACACCACCCTTATTTGGGACGTAAAGATGTACCGGCCGAAATGGTCACAGCCAGTGGTTCTGGTCTCGACCCTGATATCACGCCAGAAAGCGCATACGTACAAGTAACGCGTGTTGCCGCAGCCAGAAATATGGACGAAGCTACCGTGAAAGAGATAGTAGACCAAACAATTGAAAAACCATTTTTAGGATTATTCGGAACAGAGAAAGTAAACGTATTAAAATTGAACATTAATTTAGAAAATTATGAAACCAAATAAGAACATTTCAGCAATAGCTATCATGAAAAAGAAACAATCAATAGATAAAGAAGGAGCCAGACTCATCAGAGCATTGATAATCATTTCGATTATAGGGCTCCTTGCCATGTTTACCAATAAAGCATCTGCCCAAGTACGATTCAATGTACAAGGAGATTTAGTCAGTTCCTATGTGTGGAGAGGTATGTATCAAACAGGCGCCAGTATTCAACCAACTTTGAGTTTCAGTGTTGAAAACCTATCGTTGACAGCATGGGGATCTACCGACTTCGATGGTTACCGGAATGGTAATATTCCCTCTGCGAATAAAGAACTTGACTTGACTCTGGCTTATACCTTCCCCAAATTGGGACTAACAGTTTCGGTTGCCGATATGTGGTGGGCCGGACAAGGAGCTGGAAAATATTTCGATTTCAATAACAAGACGACAGCTCATCATTTCGAAGCAAGTCTTGCTTATGTACTTCCGGTAGAAAAATTTCCTCTTTCGATCGCATGGTACACCATGTTTGCCGGTATGGATAAAAATGAAAAAGGCGATAAAAACAACTACTCGTCTTATGTAGAACTCAATTATCCGTTCAGTGTAAAATCGGTCGATCTCAATGTAACATGTGGTATAGTACCTTATAAAGCACCTCAATACTATACCAACGGATTTGCCGTTACTAATGTAGCATTGAAAGGAAGCTACGCAATTAAAATCACAGATTCGTTCTCCCTTCCGATATTTTCACAAGTAATATGGAACCCTCGTATGGAAGATGCTCATATCGTATTCGGAATCACTCTTAAACCATAACAGGGAGAATGGATATAATTGAAAACGAAAAAAATGTACAATATTTTCTCGACTTGATAAAAAAATCGAGGAGAGGTAAGTTTAAACTCTACATCGGCATGATTGCCGGTGCAGGGAAATCTTATAGTATGCTACAAGAAGCCCACGAACTCTTAGAAAACGGAGTAGATGTGAAAGTGGGGTTCATAGAGACACACGGACGTACCGGTACAGAAGCTATTTTACAAGGTATTCCCGTTATCCCGAGAAAAAAAATTTTCTACAAAGGGAAAGAATTGGAAGAGATGGATTTGGATGCTATCCTTCAAATGCGTCCCGAATTGGTCATTGTCGATGAACTGGCTCATACCAACGTCGAAGGTAGTCGCAATGAAAAGCGATGGCAAGACGTCATGGAGTTACTCGATGCCGGTATCAACGTCATATCGGCAGTAAATATCCAACATATCGAAAGCCTGAACGAAGAGGTGCAGGAAATATCGGGAATCGAAGTTCGAGAACGAATTCCCGATCGTGTTTTGGAAGAGGCCGATGAAGTCGTAAATATAGACCTCACAGCAGAAGAATTGATCGAACGGTTAAAAGCCGGGAAAATATATAGGCCGGAAAAAATAGAATTGGCATTGAATAATTTTTTCAAGGCCGAGAATATTTTACAACTACGAGAACTCGCACTCAAAGAAGTTGCTTTACGGGTCGAAAAAAAAGTAGAAAACGAACTCCCCTTAGATACATCTCACGTACGTCATGAAAAATTCATGGCGTGTATCAGTTCCCACGAAAAAACGCCCCGCAAAATCATTCGACGCTGCGCTCGATTGGCTACACGATATAACACAAAATTTTTCGTACTATATGTACAAACACCCAAAGAGGATCCCGATCGCATCTCGCTGGCAGATCAGCGACATCTGTTAAACCATTTCAAATTAGCCACTGAATTAGGTGGAGAAGTCATACAGGTACATTCCCCTCACATTCTCGAAAGCATTATAAAGGTCGCGATCGAAAAACAAATTACAACAATATGTACAGGGATTCCAGCACTGAAATTGCCCAAAACCATATTTACGGTGTCCAAATATAAAAATTTCATGAAATCTTTATCCGAGAACAATATAGATTTAATTATCTTAGCCTAATAAAAATACCCATCATGAATATAAAAACAAAGTTGCTTTTAAGTATAGGGCTCCTGACCGGAATGATTATTTTGCTGGTCTCCTTATCAGTTATCTATTTACAGATGCTGACGGCTGCCGAACCAGACAGCCCGATAGCTTCGACAGGCTTAAAACAAGCCGTTGTATGGGTGGCAATTATCGGAGGCATCTGTATAGTTTGCGGTATCACGTTAGCTATCTGGCTTCCTCAATCGATAAATAGACCTATCAAGGAGCTAACCGACGGTATCCTCGAAATAGCGAATCGCAACTATGAAAAAAGGCTGAATATATCGGATAAAAACGAAGAATTTAAAACTGTGGTCGATAGTTTCAATAGAATGGCTCAACATTTGGCCGAATACAGATCTACCACCCTATCGACACTACTGGCACATAAAAAATTTCTCGAAGCAATTATCAATAGCATCAGCGATCCCATAATAGGATTAGATCCAGACCGCAAAATACTTTTCATAAATAGTGAAGCTCTGAACATACTGAATCTGAAAAAAGAAAACACAATCTTCAAATCGGCCGAAGAGATTTCTTTGAAGAATGATTTATTAAGGAAATTAATACGAGAATTGGTTTCTCCCAATCCTCAGAAAGAGCCTATCAAAATATATGCCGACAATAAAGAAAGTTACTTCAAAGCCTCCTATATAGAAATAGACAACACGAATCACGACAGTGAAGAACCCGAAAAACTGGGGCACGTAATTATATTGAAAAACATCACGGAGTTTAAAGAGCTGGATTCTGCGAAAACAACATTTATCTCGACGATATCTCATGAATTGAAGACTCCCATATCAGCCATTATGATGAGTTTGCAATTATTGGAAGACAGACGTATCGGGTCTCTTAACAAAGAACAAGAACAACTCTCCCAAAGTATTAAGGAAAACGGAGAACGGTTGCTCAATATCACCGGAGAATTGCTGAACATGACCCAAGTAGAAGCCGGAAAACTACAACTGATGCCCAAGATAACCCGGCCCATAGAATTGATCGAATATGCGATCAAGGCCAATCAGGTACAAGCCGACAAATTCAACATACACATCGAAGTCGACTATGACGAAAATACAAAGAAACTATTTGTCGACAGCGAAAAAATAGCATGGGTACTTACCAATCTTGTAAGCAATGCTATACGTTATTCCAAAGAAAACGGCCGCGTCATTATCGGCACTCACCAAGACGGCAATATGGTCGAAATCTATGTACAAGATTTTGGGAAGGGAATCGACCCTCGCTATCATCAAAGCATATTCGACCGTTATTTCCGAGTGCCGGGAACAAAAGTACAAGGCAGCGGATTAGGATTGTCTATATCCAAAGATTTTGTAGAAGCACATGGGGGGACTCTTTCCGTAGAAAGCGAATTAGGAAAAGGGAGCCGTTTTATACTAAGATTGAAATCATAATAAACGGGGACTAAAAATCTCACCAATCGATTTCCCGTATTCCCTTACTCCGTAAAAATGCATTCGCTTTACTGAAATGCCGACATCCGAAAAAGCCACGATCAGCCGATCGTGGCGACGGGTGCGCGGCTGTTAAAACCAAATGCTTGCGAGCATCAATAAGCGCAATCTTCTCCTTAGCATAACTCCCCCACAGCATAAACACGAGATTTTCTCTCTCATCGCTCAACTTTCGAATGACCGCATCGGTAAAAACCTCCCAGCCCATGTTTCGGTGCGATCCTGTTTCATGAGCTCGCACGGTAAGCACAGAATTCAAAGGAAATACACCTTGCCTCACCCACCGATCCAAATTGCCCGAAGCGGGAATAGGCTTGCCCAAATCATCATGTATCTCCTTAAACATATTAAACAAAGAGCCGGGAATAG
>UMIH01048571.1_pt1 | contig 10734 bp, 8 predicted proteins | sample 1965771 | NCBI WGS metagenome assembly UMIH01 (sample SAMEA4836120, study PRJEB28245) | human gut metagenome | biome: gut microbiome; material: fecal sample | place: Denmark | collected 2008
GACAAATAATCAGTTAGCTATTTCCTGAGTAGCCCTAATTACCGTATAATACAGAGTATCTACAGTCCAAAACGGTTGCTCGATGTATTGAATATTTGATAAAGAACCTTTGCGAGGGAGAAGTATGCTAGGCTTATCATAAAGATATTCCAATGCGTAACGCATCACTCCACCACTACCCAAAACCGGATAAGGGCCATCTATTAAGCGCTTATGGTCTTGCCCATTTTTTATTTCAAGTAAGTTTTTGAGAATATATGATTTCATAAAGATTATCATTCATCAAGCAGTTTGCGGATTTCTTTGTCAAAGTCGGAGTCGATTTGCTGAGTGGGATTAAAGAGGTCGTATTCGGCTTCTGCTTTCGCTTTGGCTTGGGTTGCGGAGATTGAGCCTCGGTCGGGCAGAATCTTATAGTCGTTGAAGGTGAGAAATTTATCGACGCTTGCGGCAAATTGCTCCATATTGAACACATTGCCACGCTCTATCTGCATTTCGATGTAGTCGAAATAGGAGGTAACGGTGCGTTCAAGTGAACGAATTTCTTTCTCCGAGAGATAGTTCTTGGCGATTGAGACATCTGATTTGAGTATACGGCCATCAGGCGCATATTTCCATGTGGTCAACCCCATGTGTGGTTTTGCATGATCTGCTCCTGCGTAGATAATTTCAGCGGCTGTATGCCCGGTAATGGCATAGTGGAATCGATTCTGCACCATTGCATAAAATTCTTTCGTGGTCGGTGCCGAACGGTTATAGTCTATACTGCACTCGGCATAGATGTCGGTTATCTGTTGCCAGATGCGTCGTTCGCTGGCGCGTATTGAGCGGACGAGTTCAAGCAGTTCGCGGAAATAATCCTTACCAAAGGCAGTCTGACCCTGCTTCAGCCGATCATCATCGAGTACGAAGCCTTTGCGGATAAATTCGTTGAGCACCCGCGTTGCCCATTGGCGAAAGAGGGTAGCCCGACGGGAGTTGACGCGATAACCTACCGAAATTATGGCATCAAGAGAATAAAAGGTCTGCTCTCGTTTTACCTGACGGTTGCCTTCCTGCTGGACTATTAAGTTTTTCTTAATAGTTGCTTCGGGGATCAGCTCGTTAGTCTCATATATATTCTTAAGATGCTGATTTATCGCAGGAATAGAGACGTCGAACAACCGAGCCATGGCTTTCTGTGTGAGCCATAATGTCTCATTCTCCACATAAGCCTGTACCTTTCCCGAATTGTCGGGCAGATTATATAGTATAAACTGTATTTCTTTGGCCATAGTAATCAGCTGTTGAATTTGAGTGATTTGAGCTGAGCAAGGATTTCAGTCTCAAGGCGGTGGCTTTCGGCAAACATCTCCGTAAGTTTTGACTGATAGTCGGACATGCGTTTATTGAATTCCTCTTCTGTAATGTCTACGTAATCTATCTTGATGTCGAAGTATTGACCGGCTGAAAGGGAATAATTCTTTTCCTTAATCTCATCGTAGGTGACGGCTACAGAGAAATCGTCCACGGCTTCTTTTTGTTGGAACGTGCAGACAATCTTCTCAACTTCTGCATCGTTGAGGCGGACTTTCTTCAAGCCATTGGCATCTTTATATTCCTCGCCAAGTTTACTGGCGTCGATAAGGATGACCTTGTCAGATTTTCCTGACTTGTCAAAAAAGAGCACGCTGACGTTTGTGCTGGTGTTGGCAAATACATTGCTCGGCATTGACACGCAACCATATACAATATGTTCATCTACAATTTTGTGTAGAATCTTCTTTTCAATACCGCTTTTTGCGGTAATAAATCCGGTAGGAACGACTATGGCTCCCTTTCCCGAATTTTTCAAGGAATTGATAACGTGCTGGATAAAGCAGGTGTAAATGGCCATGGATTCTTTCTTCTTTGCCGGCACATTGGGCACTCCGGCCCAGAAACGAGCAGGCATGGCGGCTATTTTTTCGCGGGTGTCGGAGAAATCCATCTTGAAAGGGGGATTGCTGACCACGAAGTCGAACTGTCGCAGCTTCTGTCCGTCATCACTCTTGTGGTAAGGATTTACAAGGGTGTCTCCCTGAATGGCATTGTCGAGTGAAGATACTAATCCGTTGAGCAGCAAGTTGAGCTTTAGCATCTTGTTGCTCCTTTGCGATATATCTTGCGAGAAGATTGTACAACGATCTTCTCCTATCTGATGGCTCAGTGCCATAAGGAGAGTGCCGGTACCTGCTGAAGGGTCATAACATTCTATATTGTGCAGGTCGGGGTTATCACCGACAAGCAACCGCGCCATGATTGTGGCAATGGCGTGAGGAGTATAATATTCAGCATATTTGCCGCCGCCGGCGGTGTTGTAGTCCTTGATGAGATACTCGAAGATGTTGGAGAAGAAATCGTAGTGCTCAACAAAGGCTTCCTCAAATGAAAAGTTTACGAGTTTATCCACAAGTGCACGCGCAAATGCGGCTCGCTGAGCTGTATCAGTAACAAACTGTGTAAGAGGCTCAAAGAGCGGAATTTTACTGTTTGCGGTGGTCTGTGTGGAGAAGATATCGGCGTTCTGTTCTGCAATGTCGGTCATCGAAGAGTCAAAGATGGTGTCGAAATCCCCTTTGCCCTGTTGATTCCACAGATTGGAAATCAAATGCCAGGGCTCAAGCACCGGAACATCGGGCGATAACGCACTCTGTAATAAGATCCGGTCGTTGTCGGTGAGATTGGCGTAAGCTATCTCCCATTTCTCTTCACCTTTGAGCTTGGATGCTATATCACTCTTGGCGTTCTTTATCTCGTATCCGAACTTGTCGTTCAGGAACTTATAGAGAAATACCTGAGTGATAATTTTATATTCGTTGCCGTCGTTTCCAAGTCCGTAAGACTGACATGTGGCCTTAAGGTCGTCGATGAGTCGGATGGTTTTCTCTTTGATTTGCGACATTATACCGAGAAATATGTGGCGTTATACTGATTGATGTATTGCTGTGCAATCTTGCTTTGAATGAACTGGTAGTCAGCCATCTCAGGTTTGATTTGCGGGAAATGGTGCAGATTTTGAGCGATAAGCGACATCACAGTGCGTGCGAAGTAAGCGTCTTTTTTCAGAATGTCGTTGCGGTCGTACACCTTGCCGTCAATGTCCTCTTTGATGATGTTTAGTATAACCATGATCTCATCATCAAGGAAAGAGAACATAGGCGGTTTCCCTGTTTCTTTGCGTTCATGGTTGACCTCCCGTATACGCTTGTGGACACGGGCAAACTTGACGTCGCCTTTATATTTATGGATAAGAGCATTGTTTCGTTTTTGAATTTCCTGAAGCCGTTTCAAGACATCTTCAAGAGCCTTTGATTCCTCGTTGAATCGGGCTATGGAGTCTACCACAAAACCTTTCTCCTTGAAACGCTGAGTAAACGCTTCGCGGAGGGTGATGAACTCAGGGTCATCCTGATCTTCGTTTTGAGTAAATGCCGAGATAGTCCGTCTCCACTTTTCCTTTAGCTCGATGCCACCGGAAATGAGCTTTAGCTCCTCCTGTCCTATTTTGGAGAAATTAAATTCTATATCGGCCATTGCCTCGTTTATCAATATCTTGGTATCCTCTCCGGTTTGAAACGCTTCTTCCTGATTGACGATGCCTATACGATGTTTGACTTCTGACAGCAGGGATGGAAGTTTGGTTATCTCCAACTTTGAGAACTGCTCTTTCATCTCGTTGTCGCCAAAAGTGCGGACGATATTGGCCATGTTTCTGGCACTTTCGAGCGCGTGGCGCAGTGCTATAAGTTCTGCTTTATCTTCCGTATCCGAGATTTCGGAGGAAAATACCTCGGCATTATCGTAAGTATAGTTGAAAAGAGTCTGACGAATCTCCTTCATGCGGCTGATGATCTCATCCTTATCCTCAATCACTTGCGTAAATGTATCGGTAGCGTTGCCTTCACCGGTCTCTTCCACATCGTTGAACCGATTTAATTCTTGTAGATACGCCTGATTTGTTTCATCGAAATTGCGTTTGATATCTGCAAAGTCAATAAGGAATCCATAGCGCATATCTTTGTATGGACGATTTACGCGGGTAATCGCCTGGAGCAGATTGTGATCCTTGAGTTTTCTACCAAAGTAAAGCCGTTTTAACCGCGGAGCATCAAAGCCGGTCAGAAGCATATTGAAGACTATCAGAATGTCAACCGTCATATTCTTCTTAAAGTCCTTGATCAATTGCTTTCGCGTTTCTTTATCATCGGTATCATGCAGAATAAGAGCAGCCTTAAGAGGTCTGTCCTTCGAGCTGTATCCCACAATAGGTTCGCCAACAACCGTAGTACCGTCGGGAAGAGCGAACTTCATTGGTTTTGGCTGGTTTTTTCCCCACTCGTCCTCAAAAATTTTATATAACCGACGGGCTTGTTCGCTTGTCTCGCATATTACCATACCTCCAAGTGTATCATCATCTTGAATCTGGCGGAACTTCTTCATGTCGGCGCTGATATAACGTGTAAGTTCTCCGACATAGTTCTCATGCTCGATTATATCAGACTTATGCAGGTCCTTCTTCTGTACGAGTGTTTCGAGTTTTTCGTGTATCTCAGAAAGTTTTTCCCTGTAAGAAGTTTCAATCTCTTCTCGTATGATTTTCAAAGTATAGCCATCGGCAATAGAGCGGTCATAGTAATATGTATGGAGATAGTCGCCGAATACTACGCACGAAGCCCTCTCTTCTTTGAGAAGCGGAGTCCCGGTTAAAGCGATTTTGACAGAATCAGGGTCGGCATCAAAAAGATTAGCCAGGAAACAGCCTCCGGGCTTATAGCCCCTGTGAGCCTCATCCAGAATGAAAATCCGTTGCAGATTGGTAGCATAATCATTAAACCGCACCTTTTCCTTGTCTTCGGCAAAACGCTGGATATTTACTACTGTTATCTCAGCCTTACCGCTCGCGCCTTCAAGAGCATGGTTGTTGCGGAACTGCTCCATCAACTCTTTCTTAGAGTTGGCAGCAGTCACCACAAGACCACGAGCTTCAAACTCCTGTGTAGCCTGCTCGAGCAGATCGAGACGGTCAACTATAAAATAGAATTTAGCGACCTTGTTCTGCTTAGCATAGAAGTCAGTCAGAATATAAGATAGGTAGTAGGCCAACGCAGTCTTACCGCTACCTTGAGTATGCCACACAACACCTGACTTGATTCCAGCCTTGAGCTTGTCGCGTATAGCCATTGATGCAAACATCTGCTGATAGCGCATGATGTGCTTTTGGTCAGTCGATTCAATCTTACCATCAACCTCACGCTCCATCTTTACATATGCTATACCATAGAGTATTATATAAAGGAGACGCTCTGGACAACACATTGATGTAAGTATGCGATTTGTCGGCGTAAACTTACTCAGATTAGTCTGATATTCAGCGTTTGTATGGATAACCTGGCAATTAAAATCGCTGAGAATCTTTTTCTCGACATCTTTGCCAATCGCTTTATAAGGATAATCAGTGTAGAATATCGGTTGTTCCTTGTCATTTTTATTATCTTCACGGAAGCAATTAGACGGAACGGATCCACGGGCGCCGGTACAATAGAATGCTCCCTGCACAGGCACGATTCCTCCCAGAGCATCGTATTCCATATTATTACTGAATATCATCAACTGTGTAATGTTGATAAAACGACGGAATTTCTTATTCGGAAAACGCTCAAGATTCATGCGCTTACTTTCGGCTACGATTCCGCCATGATTGTTTGGTTTCTTAACCTCTATGAAACATAGGGGCAACCCGTTTACAAACAGTGTTATATCCGGGCGAAACTCATCCTGTCCGTTCTTGCAGGTAAATTCTGCGGTAAAATGGAATGTGTTGTTATTAGGATGTTCAAAATCAATTAACCTAATCGGGGATATTTGCTTAAGTCGCGTATAAAAACCTCGGCCCAAGTCATCATCGTTTAACTCTTTGCGAATATCTTTTAATATCTGAAGCCACTCCCCTTCGTGACCGGGATTAAGCTTGACGAACTGCTGCTTGAATACATCCAGCAGAATGTTAGTATCAGGGTCATATACCGACCCGGCCTGTTCTTCTGAAATTTTGCCAAAGTATGTATAGCCCAATCTGGTAAGATGCACCATAGCAGGCATCTGTACTCGCGTTAATTCGTTAAAGTCCTTCATAAACAGATAATAACTCCCTTGTAGTATATGAAGGCTGACCAAAGCCTGTAACAACTACTCGGGATGTTTCAATAGGTTGTCAACTTGTGCTGTGTTGCGTTCCTTAAAAGGTCATTCTCAGATTTTGCTGTTGAGTAATTGCAAAGTTACTAATTTTTTGCGGGTTAGGCAACCCCTGATTGATAAGGTTATCGACATGTTATACACACCCTACTGCAGTTTCCGAGTACAAAGAACACTTTTGTCAGGTTTTTCCGACACGGGGATGGAAGAGTTGCTGTAACCAAAAAGTTTGCAATCCACTGCAAACTTTCCTCAAATCTATAAAATGTTTGCAGTCTATTGCAAACATTTCAGGAATTATTATTATCTTTGCAGTGCATTGCATACTTTAAAACAGACAAGAATATGACTACTGACTATCACTGAAAAGTGTTGACAGATTTGAGGGCGATTAACTAATGTAGTTTACACCGTCTGAGACGGTTCTCTGATTTTATTTACAAGTTTTTATTGGTTGACTAAAAGGGTTTACAGATTTGAGTCTGTGAACTATTTCTTTTTACACTTCCGGCGTTAAGCCGCCAGAGTTTGTGCTGTCGTCCTCCAATGGCAAAGTTAGCATGATTTTTTCGACATGGCAATACAATGTCATGTAATTTTTGTAACTTTACCCTCGGAAGCCGAAGAGGAAGCGGGCTCTGCTGAGGAGCAACCTGCCAGCAATAGGTTTCTGCGTCACACTGAAATAGTGGGCACAGGCGAGGTCGGAAGGCTTCGCCTTTTATTTTAGGAGACGCCCATGGCTAAGAAAACCTATCCCGACGCACGACATTCCTCAGGTTTATTCCAGGGATTACACCAACATCGTTTCTGTGGACCTTGTTGATTGTGAACGACTTCCGGAGTCTTGTTGCCAATGCTCATATGAGGTCGTTCGGTGTTGTAAAACAGAATGATACGTTCCAGCTCTTCCTTACATTTATTTATTGTCGGTATTTTCATTTTATAGAGCCATTCGGTTTTGAGTATACCGTTGGCACGTTCGGCAATGGCATTTTTCAAGCGAATCTCCACTTTGTGTCATGCTTATACTTATATTGTGCTTTTTGAGTTCCGCCACGTATGCGGCGCTACAATACTGACATCCCCGATCAGAATGATGTATCAAAGAGGCGGCAGTCTCGCCGTCGATTGATTCAAGAGCCATTCTCAAAGCCTGCATCGGATAGATGGTCTCAAGGGTAGGACCGATTGCCCATCCAACGATTTTGCGGGAATAGGCATCGGTTATCAGAGAAAGGTAGCATACGCCTTCGTCTGTCTCCACATACGTTATGTCACTGTCCCATATCTCATTCGGACGCATCGGGACAATCTCTTTTATCAGATTGTCATACTTGCGGTAATGATGGTTGGAATCGGTGGTCTTGTAGTGACGCCGGCGTTTTATCTGCACCATAAGGCCATTGGCACGCAACAACTCGATGAATGCGTCGCGCCCCGGCATGCAACCTGTTGACTCAAACAAATTCTTGATAATCAGATATAGCTTGGCACACCCCAGACCCGGATTGTCCTTGCGATAGTCTTTTGCCTTTTCGACAATCAACGGTTCTATGGCATTCTCAGCAAAGTCGTTGTCATCCACCCTGTTGTAGAATGATTGTCTGCTGTAACCAAACAGTCCGCAGAGAGACTTCAGCGATGGAGCCGGAGTCTCTTCGCGGAGCAGACTTACTGTTTGGTGCCAGATTTTTTTCTTATCGGAATGTTGAATGTTTCCTCGGCAAGATTTATCATAGTGTCGTAAGCATGAGCGCGAAGTTTCTCAAGTTCAGCCTCTTTGCGGGCTTGCTTGAGCTGCGCTTTCAACTCCCGGATCTGGTCATCTTTGTTTTTATTGGCCATATCTTCTTCGGTTTGTTCCTCCAAAGATAATGATTTTTCCTGACTTACGTACTTGCCAATCCATGTGTAGATGCTGTTGATTGACGTGATGTCATACTTTTTTCTGACTTCCTCCGCCGTCGTGGCACCTTTTAGGATGTCAAGGACGGCATTAACTCTGTCGTGCTCTTCCGGCTTATATACCGTTTTAACTCCTGGAGCCCAATACTGCTCGTTGGTTTCCGGATTCGTTTTCAGGATTAAATCCCGTTTGACTTTCTCTATCATTGTCGCTTTCAAGATTTGCCTCTCAAAAGTGTCAACTTTTTTCAGTTCAAGTCACTACTGTACCAAGAACCGATTATCTGGCTCAACTGAATATGTGGCGCGACAAGCAGGTGGTGAAGATAATAACCGGCATCCGTCGCTGCGGCAAAAGCACTCTTATGGCTCAGTTCCGTGAGGAGCTGAAGCGTTCCGGTGTGGGTGATGAGCAAATTCTATATCTGAATTTCGAGGACATCGCCAATGAGCCTCTGACAGACTACAAGGCTCTCTATTCTTATATTACCGAACGTTTGACAGAGGGTAAACAAAATTACATCTTTCTGGATGAAATACAGATGGTAGAGTCGTTCCAGCGGGCAGTTGACAGCCTTACGCTGCGCCCCAATGTCGACATCTATATCACCGGCTCCAACGCACGGTTGTTGTCGGGAGAAATCGCCACCCTCTTATCGGGCCGTTATATAGAATTGCAGATGCTTCCTTTCTCTTTCTCCGAATATTCCTCAGCGCAGCAGCTTCTGCCAGAACTCGTCTATCGGCGATACATTTCTGAAACTAGTTTCCCGTATGGACTGCAACTGACCAATCAGGACATGGTAAGAGAATATATCCAGGGGGTATACAGCACTGTCATTCTCAAGGACATCATTGCCCGCAGAAAGTTGCAGGACATGGATTTGCTGGAACGGCTGATACGCTTTCTTTCCGACAATATCGGCAACATGGTATCCATACGTACCATATCCACAAATCTCGCCGTCGGCGGACGGAAAGTGTCGGAACATACCGTAGAGTCATATCTCCAGGCTCTCACCGAGTGTTACCTGTTTTATAAAGTTGGAAGATATGATATCCGCGGTCGGCAGAATCTGAAAGTCGGATACAAATATTATATCTGTGATTTCGGATTTCGCAATCTCCTTTTGGGAATACGTAATAACGATTTAGGCCATATACTTGAAAATGTGGTTTATCTGGAATTGCTGCGCCGGGGTTATCAAGTGATGATTGGGAAAATGGATAGCGCCGAGATTGATTTTATCACATTTAAATCAGGACAGACGGCATACTATCAAGTGGCACTTTCTGTTAGAAATGAGGCTACATTGCAGCGTGAGCTGAAGCCTCTGTTGCAGATTGCCGACCATTATCCCAAATACCTGATAACTATGGATGCCGACCCGATAGTGTCGCATAACGGCATTCAACAGATTTATGCCTTAGACTGGCTGACAAATGAAGGAGATAAATGAGAAGGAGCGGGCGTTTGGCGCAGTAGTACCGCAGCTGATTCGGAAGGCAGAGGCTATTTTGGCCGACGACAAGATGACTGCCACGCCAAGCGGAGTGAGTTGCGGCACCTGTTTTTCGGGCAATCGGGAAGCTACTGTAGGCGACTTCCTGCACTGGTGGAAAGATAGCCCCGAACTCTCGCACGACACTCTGGGAAATCCTCTTATCAGACTTATAGGAGGGTTGACCGGAGTCCACGACTGCCTGGCGGCTGATGCTGATGGGAATGTCTATCCGGCTCAGCTGAAAGCACATCTCTTTGAAGTCTTGCGCGACTATGCGGCCTGTCGTAAAAAGTATCCGCAAGCGGTTTCGCAACATACACTCAGTTCTCTCCTTGGTAAACTCTCTGACCGATATGAAAGAATCACCCCTGAACGCTGATGAAATAATGGCTCTGCAGTGGCTTGGCTATACGGATGCTGAAATTCGCCGGACTTCGCTTGCCGAGTTCGACCGGCTGTATGACGAGAATCCACGCCTTGAATCTCTTCTTGAAAAGGCCAATGCAATCCTTGACCGTCAGGAGGCTGCCGGAGTTATCACTCTTCCTTGGCACAGCGAGCGTTTCCCGCGTAAGTTGCTAAGAATAGGCGATGACTGTCCGGCACAGATTTACCTTAAAGGAGACATATCTTTGCTTAGCACTGAAAAAGCGGTGGCTATAATCGGTGCGCGTGCTGCCGACAAGGAGGGGAACAGGGCGGCGTATCTTCTTGGGAAGAAGTATGCCGATATGGGTGCGGTGATAGTCAGCGGACTTGCTCTCGGCTGCGACACGTCGGTACATCTCGGCTGCCTCGGCTGCGGCGGAAAAACTATTGCCATTGTCGGCAACGGACTCGATATCTGTCATCCGCGCGAGAATCAGACTTTGCAGCAGCGCATCCTTGACAACGGCGGCCTGCTACTCTCAGAGCAACCATTCGGCGTGAAAGCTAATCCACGGCGACTTGTGGCGCGCAACCGTCTGCAAGCGGCGTTGTCGTCAAAAGTTATTCTCGCGCAATGTCCGGCGCAGAGCGGTAGTTTGCACACCATGCGCTTTGCGCGCCGCTATGGAAAGAAATGGGGGCAGCGGCGTAATTCCGTGGCAGAGCTATCCGAAGA
>UMIH01028069.1_pt1 | contig 10680 bp, 10 predicted proteins | sample 1965771 | NCBI WGS metagenome assembly UMIH01 (sample SAMEA4836120, study PRJEB28245) | human gut metagenome | biome: gut microbiome; material: fecal sample | place: Denmark | collected 2008
ATAGAAGAAGAAAAGCCGACATGACGGCACTTCCGGAAGAGGTTGAAGGTGCAGAGGCAGAGGGCTGCGATGTTCTTGAACTTATGTCACCAGTTAGAATAGAGAAAGATGAAAATGACGCAGCAGTTGGTTTATGGGTTCAGCCACAGATGATAAGCAGGATAAAAGGTGGCAGACCATCACCTAAGACTGCAGCTAAGGACGAGGTTCTTATTCCTTGCGACCTTATTGTAGTTGCCATCGGACAGGGTATCGAAACAAGATATTTTGAGGAGCATGGCGTTACAGTCAAGAGAGGAACAATTGAGGCACTTGATACAAGTGAGATTAAAGAACGTAAAGGAATATTTGCAGGAGGAGACTGCGTAACAGGACCTGCAACAGTAATCAGGGCTATAGCAGCCGGAAAGGTTGCGGCAGCCAACATTGATGAATATCTTGGCTACCATCACGAGATAACTTCAGATGTAGAGATACCTTATGCCGGATATGAGGATAAGGTACCTTGCGGACGAGTTGAGGTTGCACTGCGTGATGCCGCAGACAGAAAGAAAGACTTTGAACCTATTGAATATGGATTTTCATGCGAGGAAGCATGTCAGGAATCTGGACGCTGCTTAAGATGTGATCATTTTGGATTTGGTTCATTCAGAGGAGGCAGAGAGAAACAATGGTAAATTTAACAATTAACGGTAAAGCTGTATCAGTAAAAGAAGGAACTACCATTCTTGAAGCTGCCAAAACAATAGGAGAGACAATACCTACACTCTGCTATCTCAAAGAAGTCAACGCAATTGGTGCATGTCGTGTATGTGTTGTTGAAGTAGAGGGTACTGACAGATGTGTTACAGCATGTAATAACTTCGTAGAAGAAGGCATGGTTGTCTACACTAATTCAAGAAAAGTGCGTACAACCAGAAAGACTAATGTCAAGCTCATACTTTCACAGCATGATTACAAATGTGGTACATGTATAAGAAGTGGTAACTGTGCGTTACAGTCAATTGCAAATGAACTTAATATATCAGAGATGCCATATGATTCAATCTTAGAAAAAGATAATTGGGATAAAACATTTCCACTTATCAGAGATGCCCAGAAATGTATCAAATGTATGCGTTGTGTGCAAGTGTGTGATAATATTCAGGGAATGCACATATGGGATGTTGTAAATACAGGTTCGCGTACAACTGTAAATGTGCGTGCAAACAGGAACATTGCGGAGACTGCATGTACACTTTGTGGTCAGTGTGTAAGCAACTGCCCTGTAGGTGCACTTACAGAAAGAGATGATGTCGGAATCGTGCTTGATGCAATTGAAAATGAGGATATCATTACAGTAGTACAGATTGCACCAGCAGTAAGAACAGCATGGGGCGAAGATTTTGGTATGTCTAAGGAATATGCGACAGCACAAAGACTTGTTGCAGGACTTAGAAGAATAGGGTTTGATTATATATTTGACACAACATTTGCAGCAGACATGACAATTATGGAGGAGGGAAGCGAGTTCCTTGAAAGACTTCCGGAAATCAAGGAGTCAGGACTTCCAATGTTCACATCATGCTGTCCAGGATGGGTGAAATTCGTAAAGAGCGAGTTCCCTGAGATGGCAGGCAGACTTTCAACAGCAAAGTCACCACAGCAGATGTTTGGTGCAATAACAAAGTCGTATTATGCAGAAAAGCTTGGGGTTGACCCGGAGAAGATATTCAGCGTGTCAATCATGCCTTGTCTTGCAAAGAAGGACGAGTGTACATGGGATGGCGGCAAAGATGTTGACGCAGTTCTTACAACAAGAGAAGTTGAAAGAATGTTCAAAGCATTTTTCATAAAGCCGGAAGAACTTGATGAGGACGAGTTTGATAATCCTTTAGGTGAAGGAACAGGAGCTGGCGTTATATTTGGCGCAACAGGCGGTGTTATGGAGGCGGCACTCAGAAGTGCTTACTACCTTGTGACAGGAAATAACCCTGATGCGGATGCGTTCCAGTCAGTGAGAGGTCTTGAGGGCTGGAAGGAAGCTTCATTTGACCTTAATGGGACAACTGTAAATGTAGCTGTTGCCAGCGGACTTGGCAACACAAGACGTTTGGTGAATGCTATTAAGAAGGGCGAGGTTCACTATGATTTCGTTGAAATCATGTCCTGTCCTGGCGGCTGTATCAACGGCGGCGGACAGCCTTACAAGGAAGACGCTGTGATGGTTGAGGAGCGCCGTCATGTGCTGTACGGACTTGATAAGCGCGATAATCTTAGATTCTCGCATGAGAATCCATTGGTTAAGCAGTGCTATGAGGAGTATTTTGAGAAACCGTTGTCACATAGGGCTCATGAGATATTGCATGTGAAATAGAATCATTTTTCGATAAGATATGTGTAGACCGGTCTGCGGCTGGGGCAGTGCAGGGTGTACACCTTCGGACTGTCTTCGCTTAGCAGTAGTAAATGCCGCCATCTGCAGAGTTTTTTACAGGGTGCGAAAGCAAACGCGCTTCGCTTGAACGAGCTTTCGCACCCTGAACTTTTGCAGATGGCGGCATTAACTTCTGCACAGCTTGCCAGACTCAGGCGTACATCCTGCACTGTCCCAGCCGCAGTGGCTATATATGCCGGATTGGAAATATGATTTTATTTACGAGTGTGTTCGGGTAAGATGTGGCAGACGGACGCACATGGTCGTTGCACTTCAGGTGCTGGGCTGGCTGTGATGTGTTTATTTGATTTAGGAGGCTTTTTATGAAGTTAAATGAATTGTCACCTGGTGAGGTGTTTGCTTATTTTGAAAAAATATGCTCTATTCCGCATGGTTCTGGGAATACAGGGATGATTGCGGATTATTGTCTGGAGTTTGCTAAGTTGCATGGGCTTAAGGCAAGGAAGGATGCGGCTGATAATGTTGTTATATTTAAGGCTGGTTCTTCTGGATATGAGGACTGTGAGCCTGTGATTTTGCAGGGACATCTTGATATGGTGTGTGAGAAAGAGCCAGACTGCGATATTGACATGAGTGTAGAGAGCATTAAGGCATGCACTGATGGTAAGATGGTATGGGCTGACGGCACGACTCTTGGAGCTGATGATGGAATTGCAGTTGCATTTATACTGGCAGTGCTTGCTTCGGATACGATTGCGCATCCTCCTATACAGGCAGTGCTTACGAGCGATGAAGAGATTGGAATGCTTGGCGCAAGAGACCTCGACACTTCTGACCTTACAGCAAAGAGACTTATCAATATTGATTCTGAAAGTGAGGGAATATTGTATGTAAGCTGTGCTGGTGGTGTAAGGGCTGAGTGCGATATTCCGGTTGAATATGAGGATGCTGCGGGCTGGGTGGCAGATGGTGCAATTGATGTGCAGAATGGTTCGGTATGCTTCGAAGTTAAGATAAGCGGGCTTGCCGGCGGTCATTCCGGCGTTGAGATTCACAAACAGCACACTAATGCTATAAGATTGCTTGCTTCATTACTTTCACATGCCAGCGGGGCGGCAGATTTCCGTCTTGTGTCGCTTTCAGGTGGTGGCAAGGAAAATGCAATTCCGAAAGAAGCAAAGGCAGTTGTAAGTGTCAGAAGCTGCGATGCCACAACATTTGAACAAAGCATCAAAGAGAGTGAGGCTGTGTGGATGCAGGAAATCAGAGCGACAGAGCCATATGCTAAGATTGAGGTTGAAAAGACAGATGCTGCAGCAGACAAAGTCCTCAATTCTCATAGCACTGCAAATGTAATATATGCCCTCTGGTTAAGTCCTGATGGTGTGTACAAAATGAGTCAGGAGATTAAGGGCATGGTGCAGACCTCTCTCAATCTGGGAACTGCTTACCTCGACGCAGACAAGCTTGTGTACAAATATCTTATAAGAAGCAATACAGCGGCTGGAAAGAAATTATTGTTAGAGAGAGTCACTACATTTGTAAAACATTTGTCAGGAAAAGTAGTCACAATGTCGGACTATCCTGCGTGGGAATACAAGAGTGATTCGCAGTTAAGAAAGATATGCGTTGATAGCTTTACAAATGTGTACGGCCACGAACCGGAAGTGACCTCAATCCATGCCGGACTCGAATGTGGCATACTTGCCGGGAAAATGCCGGGAGTAGATATGATATCATTTGGACCGACACTTGAGAGTGTGCATACGCCTGATGAGTGTATGGATGTGGCTTCAGTGGAGAGAACATGGGAATATCTGCTGGAGATACTTAAAGAAATGTAATATACTACAGAAAAATGGGTAGAATATGCTATATATTAACCATAAGGAGAATTTATACATGATAAAAGATGGATTTTTATACCTTGCGGCGCTTATATTTGCAGCTGCAGTATTAGTAAATCTACCCAAGATTTTTAAAGGAAAAAAGGCGCAGGTGTTCTTTAATTTTGCACCGCCGATTGTACTTATATATCTGGGGCTTATGCTCCTTTGCACAATGAAAGTGTGGGATCTTAGTGCAACAAGCGCTGTGTACAAATCAGTCAAGAACCCAATATTATATGCGATGCTTTTCATAATGCTGCTTCGCTGTGATTTGAAGAAAATCATCAAGCTTGGACCTAAAATGCTTATCGGTTTCTTCGCAGCAACATTGTCAATCGGACTTGGATTCTTCGTTTCTTATGCGATATTCCACCAGCTCTTAGGCGCAGGTTCATGGAAAGCGCTCGGCGCGCTGTGCGGAAGCTGGATGTGCGGCGGCGGCAATATGCTCGCAATCCAGGCAGCACTTGATGTTGACGAAGCAACAATGGCTTACGCCCTTGTTATGGATTCAATCTGCGCGACACTTTATGTAATGTTCCTTCTGTGGGCAATCGGAAATCACGAGAAGTTCAACAAATGGACAAAGGCAGACACAAGCATAATCGACGGCGTTGGCGCTGCACTCGAAGAGGAAGCAAAAGCCAACACAAAGCCGCTTGTATGGCAGAACATCATTCTTCTGCTCGGTTCAGGACTCCTAGTATCTGCAGTTTCAATGGAGCTTGGCAGCATGATTAATGCACATTTATCATTCTTTGACAGCACAACATGGACAGTGCTTATCGTATCAGTGCTTGGTATCGTATTCGCCCTGACACCATTTGGCAAGATTAAGGGAACTGAGGAGATTTCAAATGTAATGCTTTATATAGTCATTGCCTTAATCGCTTCAAGAGCAGACCTCGGAGCAGTTGGCAATGCCCCAATATGGCTTCTCGCAGGATTCGTAATCCTCCTTATCCATGTGGCAATAATGATTGCACTTGCGAAGATATTGAAACTCGACATCTTCACATGCTGCGTTGCTTCCCTCGCCAACATCGGCGGAACAGCAACAGCACCGGTTCTCGCCGGCGCATACTCAAATGCCCTCGTACCAGTTGGTATCATGATGGCGCTGCTCGGCTATGTCATCGGAACCGGCGGCGGCCTTGTCGTAGCTAATCTGATGAGTATATTTGGATAGATTTTAATGGAATAATTGGTTTGGTTGGATAGCACTTCGGCAGTAGATGGGTACTGCTGTGGTGCTGTTTTTTATATGTTGTAGAATTGATGAAAATAAAAAAGAAACGAGCATCCTTTTCCAGTCGTGAGACTTTACTCAGTCAAAAACCCGTTTCTTAATTAAGATATTATAAAATATGTATTCGATAGTCAAGAGAAGAAAAATACATGGTTGTGGAGTAGATTAAATAAATTGTAATAGGTGAGATATTTTTATTACTTTCGACAAAATACGACAAAACATATGTTATAGCAGGTATATACTATTAGTATGGAGGATAGGACAATGATGTATTTTGAAAAAGATTTAGTAAATAAGGCAATTGAGTTAATAGATGAAAAAAGCAAAGCTGATGAATTGAAGGCATTTACGGATGTCAGTGATATTAATAAAATGATTGAAAATTTACAAACAAGTGCAGATTACAGGTATTATGGTATTCAATTAGATGAAAGATTAAGAAGGGATTATCCAAGTATAGAAAAGTTACAAGAATTGGGTAGAAATATGGTTAACAATAGCGGTAATAACAATACAAAATACGATGTTGTTTCTGCAATTATTGCCAACTTGAATGCAGATAAATATGGAATATATGCGGATGTGCTTCTTAAACATGAGGTTATAAATGATATGAAGAAGTTTATAGAGAAGGTGGATTAATGTAAAAAATGACTCTGGAATAGTCGATTATAATTCTTTATAATTAGTTTAAAGTACATTTTAAATAGATGATGAGGATTTTCATATCTAAGAGAAAGGATTACATGGATATATTTGAAGAAAAAAGACAATTAATTGAAAAGTTTGCATGTCAGAAAGAATACACTTTAGAATCGAAGATGGAGTTAAAACAACTTTTATTAAAGGACACTAATGGAGGAAAATTATATAAATACAGGTCGTTTGATAAAGATGGATATTCTCTTAAAAATCTTGAAGAAGGAACTTTACATTGTTCTTTGGTGGAAGCTTTTAATGATCCGTTTGATAGTAAATTTGGGTATTCATTTGAAGCTTTGTACAAAGAAATGAGTAGGGACTATGAAAAAGAAATAAGTGAAAAGATGTATATATTTGAACAGGCTATATATGTACTTAAAAGGGATAAAGAAATTGAAGATTTTAATAAAGAAGAACAAAGAAAAATTAATAAGTTATTGCAAAATAGAAAAATTATAGATTTTTGGGAAGCATTTAAAAAAGAAAATGCTGATAAAGATAAAATTAGTTTGGAAGATAACAAAAATAATATTATACAATTAATAATGATTGCTTTATTAGATGGAGACTCAAAACAATATAATGGAGTTGATGAAGGACTTTTAAAATTAATATTGATTAATATGAATGAACAATCGATGGATATGCTTGCAAATGAAGATTTTAACATGAATGAGTTTGCCATAGCAAATGGAATTACAAAGGATGTAGATGAAATAAGTTTAATCTCAGAAGTATGGAAGAAACTTTGCCCACAATTCAAAAATATACTAGAAAAAGTATTGGAAATTTTTGGCGATAAATGTGGTGAGATTGATAGATATATAAATGAATTATATTTAGTTGGATGTTTATCAAGTGATTTTAAGAATAGACTCATGTGGTCACATTATGCAGATTGTCACAAGGGATTCTGTATTGAGTATGATTTTAGTGTTTTAGAAAAAATACAAAATGATCAATATCTTTTGCCAGTGCTGTATGATAATAAAAGACCATTGTTTCCATGGAGTATTGCATTTGATCAATCTGAAAGTAGCATAAAAGAGGCTCAGAAAAAAATTTTATTAAGTTTGTTAACTAAAGATAATGTTTGGAGTTATGAAAAAGAATGGAGAATATTTATTAGAAAACAAAGAAGTTCTGAATTAATAATGCCTCCAATAACATGTATTTATTTGGGAGCATGTATTGATAATGAAAGTAAAAATGCAATTATTAATATTGCTAATAAGCGTAATATTCCAGTGAAACAAATGCAATTAGATAGAGTAACATATGATTTGCATGCTGAGGATGTAATGATGAATACATAAAGAAGTGTTTGATAAAGGTGGTGTAAGTTTTAAGAAATTGAGTAATGGATTATTGTAGATGCAGAAATTGAAATAAATAGTAAAACTAAATTTTTGTCAAATTAAAAAAGAACAGACATGTTGTATAACATATGAAAGTTGGTGGATATTTAAGTGGAAAAGTTTAAGCGTTGGTTATTAAATACATTTTTCAAAAATGAATTAATCGAAATTTACAAGTACTATTCTGATGAAGTGAAAAAAATTGAATATGAGGCAAATAAGAAAAACGAGGATTTTGAGACTATTCATAGAATTCTGTTGGAGAAGAATCATTCAATAGTCGGTGAGGCAGATAACAAAGAGGGAGAACATGTATTTGTTGTTCAACATGTATATGGAAAAAGCATTGATTTTATGTTATATAGTAATAAAAATAAAACAATAAGCAATCACCCAAGAATAATGGCGACATATGTTAATATTTATAATGAAGATTCATATGTGAGAATTGATGATGTTATAGTGGAAGAAAACAATGTAGGAAACGGTTCAATCTTGATGCCGTATTTTATAGACTATTGCAAACGTTTTACAGACGCAAAAAAGATTACTGGTTGGTTATCACCTGTTGATAGTGGACATTTTTCTCGCTCAACTCATTTTTATAAAAAACATGGATTTGAAGTAAGCTTAAATTTTAAAGGAATTTCTGGTAGTGTTGAATATAAATTAAGAGATGAGAACACATAGAGATACAATTTGCAGAATTTAAGAGTTACATATAGGGTAAACATGCAGATTATTTACTGAGGCAGGAGTTTGAAGATGTTAAAAATATTTAGGCTGTTCAGGACTTTCCGTGTGTTTCGAGTTTTTAAATTATTCAGATACTCAAAAACATTCAAATGTTTTAAATGTTTTTCATAGGCAAAAACAATCTTTGACTGTTGTATATGTTCTGGCTGTTGGATATATATATTTATTTCAGCACTTGTTATATTTAATGTAGAACCAGAAACTTTTAATAAATTTTTTGGTGCTATATATTGGGCTACAGTATCTTTTACAATAATAGGTTATGGAGACATATATGCAGTTTCGATGGAAGGAAAGGTTATTATGATGATATCATCAGTGTTTGGTATTGCAATTGTAGCATTGCCGGCAGGCATAATAACAGCAGGATATATGGTGGAGTTGAATAAAGACAAATGATAGTGCATAAATCAACCATTCGAGTAGGAATAACAGAGGGGCGTTTTCACATGACTATGCCTTCTTTTATGAGAAAGTTAAAAGAAATGTACAATGATTATGACATTAGAGGTGTTATTGGTAATGCAGAACAGTTGCGAGAAATGTTTGAAAAAGGCGAACTGGATATTGCATTTAGCGGGATTTAGCAAATGGATACTGAATGTATAGAAAAGGAATTATTGTTTGACAAGAGACTTTATCTTGTGGTAAGTGTGCGAAATGATGTAAATACTTGTCCTATTGGTTGATGTATTTGTTAAAGGTGCAGAAAAGCTGCATGTAAAGATATAATGAAACTGGTTGATTTCATGAGATTTTAAGGAGATTATATAATATAAAAGATTGGAGTGAAAAGTTTGGTACATAACGAATTTATTAGATGTGAAGTCTGCGGATGTACGACAAGAATTAGGCTGCAGGTAGGATGGCTTGATGAACATCCTATTGCTGTAACTTGCGGGAAATGTGGGATTTCGTTAAAAGGCAAAGTAAAGATTGCACAAGATAATCTGGAACTTAAGTTTGAATTTGAAAATGCCGAAATAGTTAATGCTACTCCAACAACTATTGCAGATTATGTAGTCGAGTGTTCAGGAGAATTCACAACAACTAAGATGTGCGATGGGTGGTGTTTACAAGAACATTTTAGTACCCCATTTATAAGATATCAGCAGAAAATTGGTAAAATTGATAATTATAAGAATTTTGGGAATAGCATGGCTATACTAAAACAAACAGCTAGCATCTGGCCTCAATATAAACGGGTTTTACAATTATATAAAGATGGCAATGAAGAATATCTTAAACAAGAGATAAAGAAACTATTTCCTGAAGAATTTATCATGTGTAGAAATGAACTTGAAATAATGAGAGCAGTTCGCATGATTGAAGTTCGAGGATTCCTATCACCGCTAAAACCGTCTATATTGGAGTTGCCACAAATTGGCTCTGATATTCTGAAATTAGACAAAGAGAAAATGAGTTGCCTAATAGAATATCTTAATGCACATGATGGGTATTCATTAAATCAGATGCAGGAACAGATTAACACCCTATTAGGAGAGTTTGTAGTGACTTATCCATATTTGCTTCCAGCTTTGTCGTTACAATTTTGTGATGAAGAAAGTGTAGATTTTGAACTGGAGGGGACTACAACAAGTACTTATGAAGATGTAAAGCAGTTTTATTTAGATACATATGAGACTTTAGGAAATCTTCTGATTATTCCAGCAGCGATTGATAATATAAAAAATAGAGGTGATGCAAATAACTTTATTGAAAATGATGCGGGAATTGTTTCTTTGAATAAATTTATAACTGCAAAAAAAGGTAATAGATTTCATTTGTATAATAAGAATGAACTTTATATGCGTACAATAGATGTAAAGTATAATCAAAAACTTCGGAATGCAATAGGGCATAATGATGTTGAGTATGAAACAGTAACTCAAAAAATAATATATATTCCAGATCCCAGAAAGAGAGAGAACAAACTGTCTGAATATTTGCTTGAATTTGAAATTGAAGCATTAAGTATGTTTCAAGCAATTTTGGTTATTTCAGAATACCTTTATAGGTTAAGAGAATTAGAATTGCTTGCTAAAGGGGTAGTACCTTTGCCGGTTGAATTTCCTATAAAGGAAAGAAGAAAGATAAAGATTTATCCTAATGAAAAATGTCCATGTGGTAGTGGACTCAAATATAAAAAATGTCATGGAAGACTCTAAAAACTTTAGTAGTAAAAATTGGTATTTTATTACTAATAGATAATAACAACATGCTATTGGTGGTATTAGGGTAAACGTCGACATATAAAAAAGTACGATACATATAGTATTATTACAAATGAGGTTTTAGAGTTTAAATATAGAAAAATTGTCGAAACGACAGCAAACAGTAACATCA